>Ga0163109_10000451_pt1 | contig 33147 bp, 34 predicted proteins | sample CRUFie1St13metaG_FD_108704 | JGI IMG/M metagenome (GOLD analysis project Ga0163109, IMG submission 108704) | Marine microbial communities from the Costa Rica Dome - CRUD Field 142mm St13 metaG | ecosystem: Environmental > Aquatic > Marine > Oceanic > Photic zone | place: Costa Rica: the Eastern...
GCGAAAAAGCGTCTATTCGAACGGATCAATGACGAGATTGCGCCCGCGCGCGATGAATACGATCGGCTTATGGCTAACTCGGGTGAAGTGGAAACCATCCTTCGCGAGGGCGCTGAGCGCGTTCGCCCTGAGGGTGTGGCCCTGCTCGATAAAGTGAGAATAGCCGTTGGCTTGAGGCCGTTTACCTAGGAAGGTTTTCTTAGGCTGCTTTTCTAAAAAGAAGCAGCTCGTCAGGGCGATTCTTCAATCTGAATTTCAACATCAACGGATTTTGGCTTATCAGTGCTACCCATTGCGCCTCTGATGGCCGCTCGCAGTTCCTCGGGCGATGGCTTTCTACCTTCAGCTCGGGCTTTTTTCACGTTGGCCTTTACGGTGTCAGTAAGACCAGTCGTCGATTCACCATCAACATGACCCTCGACAAGGGTGACGTCTTCGGTTGCGTCACTGTCGTCTGCAAGCACGATGATTTCCATCTCCCCGCGCATCTCAATGACACCATCACCATTTTTCTGACTTCAAGCCTTTTTATGGGTCGCCATGTCTTGATCACCTGGGTCGCCAATTCTCATCTCTTTGCGAATCATGGGTAGGGGGCCCATGTCATGCGCCTCAATCATCATGGCGGGGTGCGGGTGGTGTGGCGTAATAACATCGTCCAATAAAATAGCGCCACCGATCAACAGCCCTACAACAAGGGCTGGACCGTATTGATTCATGCTGAGTTCCGATAAGTCTTTCTTATAGTGAGTAGTAGAGGCCGATCATGGCGCTTCGCGGCTCACCGACAAAATAGCGGTAGTTACCGAAGCCATAATCCGCGCGCTCAGCATACCCTTTATCCAGAAGGTTTGTGATGGTCAAGGTGGCTTTTAATTGATCAGAGACGAACCAGCTTCCTCGCAGGTTAAACAGTTCATGCCCCGGGTACTCGTGCTGGTTGTTGGGATCGATAAAGTACTTATCGACCCAGGCGGCCTCGAGCTCTAGTGAGGCGGGACGCCCATTGATCGTCAGATCCTTGCGCAACTGAACGCTCCCGAAGTGAGCGGGCGAGGTATCAATGTCGTTGCCTCTGACAGAGTCTCTCGAGCCTAACAATGTGATCTCGCTGTCATAGCTGTGATCACCCAAAGAAGCATTCATTGTGGCCGTCACACTATCGCTAAGCGCCCATGACAAATCGACATCGATACCGCGATGTTCTGTGCTGGCACCACTTACACTTTGGCGGTCACGATCTAGGAAAATAACGTCATCCTTGGCAATGATATAGAGTGAGATATCGCTCGAGAAGGACTCACTCTGGTAACGCCAGCCAATATCGATCGATGTGGCTTCCTCGGTATCGATGTCAGCGACGGCTTGACCCGCTTGAAGGCGGTACAACTCAGTGGCCTGCGGTGCACGAAAGCCCAACGCAGTTCTCGCATAGTACCGGTGCTGATCTCGTGCCCACACCAGGGAAACGTTCCCTGACAAATTGGAGAAATCATCCGAGCGACTCGCCGGCCGATAGAACCGGCAGTTGCTCGCGGTCGCTCCGCAGACGGAGCCCGCGGCGGCGCGGGTCGTGTAGTCGTACTCGGTGCTCTCAGCGCGTAGACCGCCTTGTACGGTGAACGTATCCGAAACAGCCATCTCGAACTGGCCAAACAGCGCTAGATTTCGCGCATTTACCTTATAGTTGTAGTGGATGCCCGCGGGTTGATTAGGGCTAAATGCTTCGGCCTGATCCTCCTTAAGCGCGCCGTCTGTCAGGTCGATATCTGCACCCACAATGTAGTTGCCCCAGTCGGCGTCTGCACTGAGGCTTCCCTGAAGACCAAGGCTGTCATGCTCGTTCATTTCGCGAGACCTCCAGGGTAGGTAGTGTTGTAAAAACTCCATCTGGTTCGAGCGCAAATAGGGCGTTACAGTCAGCAGCCGTCCGTTCACTTCACGCTGCGCCCTCATGTACACACGTGTGGATCGCGCATCGCGGTAGGCCTCGGGGTTACGGTTCACACGTCGCGCTGCATCACGCTTATAGGCACCTTTACCGTCTTGAATATACCCAGCGGTTTCTTGATTCAAGTTCGATGTGGATAGAACCGTCGTTAGGTCCCATCCACCGCTAGTTCCGTCGAAACGTAATGTCGCTTTCTGTTGGTCGTAGCCTGATGCGTCCTGGTAACCGCCGTAACTGGTCGCATTGGCATTCAGCGCCACCCCACCGTTAGTTAGTGACACCCGTGTCCGGATGAAATCACGACTGCCGGCTTGTATACCGATTGAGGGCGTCGTCTGCTCCGCGCTTTTGGTTAATACATTGATGACCCCGTGCATGGCGTTTGAACCAAAGACGGCGTTAGCTGCGCCCTTCATGACCTCGACACCGCCAGCTTGTACCAGGTTGGCATCAAAGAGTTGATTCACATTACAGAATCCGGGTGCGCGGAGGTTAATCCCGTCTTCGCCCGTGAAAAAGGCACCGCAAGCACCGGAGCCAGTAAGAACGGGTGAGCGAAGCGAAATAAGTGACTCCTGTCCATTACCCCGGCTAACCCATGCGCCTGATACGCGATTAAATAACTGATTGCTGTGTTGCAGATCGATCCGCTCAACATCCGAGTCGTCAAGGTTAGCCCAGGCCTGTCCGAGGTTGAAACCATCGACGGCTTGTCGGGTCGCCGTGACGATCACTGTCTCCATTGGCACGTCCCCGGCGCCTTCTGATGAGTCTGAAGACGCCAATGATGCGTTCATCAGGAACGAAATTGCTAGTACGATCGGAGCTGATTTGTAGGCTGTAGATGCCATGTCACGTTTGCCTTAATTAGATAAAAGAATCGCGAAGGATACAGTCCCTAGCAGTCTGGTCAAAGTGGTCTGTCTGTCGGACAATTGGATATTGTCCGACATCCAAATGACTGGTGTGCTCGTGCGCGTTCTTGCAAAAAATGATGACCTCCCCATATGCACTGATCAACCGGTGCATTCAGGGAAAGTGCGGTCTGTTTACTGGCTAACTGCTGCGGACAGTCGGCGGTTAATCCGCGCCCGCGATTATGACGTTCCTGAGACAGCTGAATTGGCGGTCATGATTATCAGTGACCGTTTATCTGCGTTCGAATGTATGTGGCGCGCCGAGGATGGTTTGGACGGAGTACCCGGTAAGGGCGCCGCTCTAAATGCCATTTCCGGGCACTGGTTTGAGCTTTTCAAAGGAAACGGCTTAGCGCGCAGCCATATTCTGGAGACGCCACACCCCCTAGTGTGGATTGTTCAGCGCGCAAAGCCCATTTTTATTGAAGCGATTGCACGCCAGTACATCACCGGCTCAATGTGGCGTGCCTACGAACAGGGCGAGCGGCATTTTTGCGGGATCGAGCTACCCGATGGTTTAGCGCGAGACCAGCGACTCGACCAGTTGCTGATAACGCCCTCTACCAAAGGCGTTATGGAAGGCATTCCCGGTGTGCCAGCTGTAGAGGATGCGAATGTTAGTCAGGAGACGCTGCGGGCGCACTGGGAAGCATTCAAGTTCAATCAACCGTCAGATGTCGACCACTATGCGACTCTGCTAACCGCGGGGTTCGAGCAGATTTCCAATGCACTAGTGCCCCATGATCAGGTTTTTGTTGATACGAAATTTGAGTTTGGTTACGCCAAAAATCGCGATGGCGTTAACGAGCTGATCTATATGGATGAAGTGGGAACGCCCGACTCGTCTCGCATTTGGGACGGGTCCGCCTACCAAAGCGGACAAGTCGTAGAAAACAGCAAAGAGGGGTTTCGACAGGCATTGCTGAGTTTTGCTCCCGACCCCGATGTGCTCATTAATAAGAATCGTATGGATGAGCGCTATCGCTTCGCCAGCGACACCGTGTTACCTGCGCAGATGATACTCGATGTATCCAAAACTTATGTTGACTTGGCGGAGACGATTACTGGTGCGCCGCTCGCAGTATCGGACAGTCCTAGAGACGATATTATTTCAGTCTTGAACGAGACATTTGACCTTATTCATTAGGTAATAAACTGACATTTAACTGATCGCTGGTCGGAGGACTCGCAAATGACACTTGTCGCAGAACTTACCCATTCCTTATCCGTCGCAGGACAGATTCAGCCTGAGGACGTTAAGGCGCTCGCTGAGCAGGGCTATCAGGTCATTATTTGTAATCGACCCGATAATGAAGAGCTGAACCAACCGCCCATGGATGCGATAGCGGCGGCCTGTGAGCTCGCAGGTGTTCAGTTTGTTCGTTACCCAGTCGACGCCATGTCATTTCCGGGCAATGATCTTGACGCAATGGATGAGGCAATGAACGGAGATGAAAAGGTACTGGCTTATTGTCGATCGGGCGCACGATCAACCAATCTATGGGTAGCGACACTTGCCGGTGACGAGAGACTCGCTGCCGCCGACCGAGCGCAGCAGTTTGGCTTTCCGCTCACCTTTGTTAAGCAGCTGGGCTTCTCCTGATGTGCCGTTGATCAATCGTTGCACGCAAGGCCATTAATGCGCGATCGGCCGCTTGTTGAAGTGACGGGTCCTCCGAGAACTCTCCATGTGCGGGCGGGAAGTGCTCTGGATGATAAGCCTCAGCGATAACTGCGTAGGGTATCTGACGAGTATCTTGCTGCGCGAATAATGCGTAAACCTTGGTGTATAGCGGCGCTCCGACATGCACAGAGCCATGTGTGAGTCTCACAAATTCATCGCCTGCTGCTGTTTCCATTTTGATCAATAGCTTTTTATTAATAGTAAAACCGGCGGAACGGAGTGTTGCGCCAATGCTGCCACCTGCCCTGATCAGTCGGTGTGCTTCGATGAGCGCAGGATCCATGGGTAAGACGAACTCGGTGACCGCAAGTGTTCGGCAAATTTTGGCGTCGCCACTGAGACTGTAGAGGTTGGCAACCCGGGTGGACTCACTCTGGCTGATGACTTCTACACCATAGCTGCCGAAACTCGCTTTGATGGCGTCGCTGTTCAATGTGGGTGTAACCTCCGCCCAACTCAAATTTACGAAGACAGCAAGAATGAAGCTCAATAGCTTAATGTGCAAATGCATATGTGTCTCAAGGGATGATTGGATACAAAATTTAGGGCAGGATATTCCCTGCCAAACGATTCACGTAGGATAGATCGCAAATGAAAAACCTCAAGAGTTGTACCGCGCTTATCGCGCTTATGAGTTGTTTTTTTGGTGCGTCTAGCGCCTTGGCCGGATCACTCTCAGATGACGTGCAGTCGCTTTACGACAATCAGTTGAAAGATCTTTTTGTGCATTTCCATGAAAACCCAGAGTTGTCATTCAAGGAAGATAAAACAGCGAAGCGGCTGGGTGATGAGTTAGAGGCGTTGGGATACACCGTTCACCGTGGCATCGGTGGTACAGGTCTGATTGCGCTGATGGAAAATGGTCCCGGCCCCACCGTGATGTTCCGCGCCGATATGGATGGTTTGCCAGTCCAAGAGAAATCCGGTCTGCCGTACGCGTCGAAAGCGAAGCAAATCGATGATGATGGTAATGAGGTTTATGTGATGCATGCCTGCGGGCACGACGTACACGTTACCAGTCTCGTGGGTACTGGTCGGCTAATGGCGGAAAGAAAAGATTTGTGGTCTGGGACATTGATGTTACTCGGACAGCCAGCCGAGGAAATCGTTGCTGGCGCTCAAGCTATGATGGAGGACGGCTTATGGGACAGGGTGGTTAAACCAGATTTTGCCATGGCATTTCACGTCACAAGCGCGTTGCCCACCGGTAGAATTTCGGCACCTTTGTCCGCCGCTTACTCTGGTGCGGACACGGTTGACATACTGATTAAGGGTGTGGGGGCGCACGGCGCTAGCCCACATACGGGTGTGGATCCAATTGTTCTCGGATCGCAAATCGTTACGGCATTGCAAACCGTGGTAAGTCGAAATCTGCCGCCTCGACGACCTGGTGTGATCACCGTCGGATCCTTCCATAGCGGCACCAAGCACAACATCATTTCCGATACGGCGAAGCTGCAGATCACGGTTCGCAGCGAGAGTCCTGAGGATCGCCAGTTGTTGTTGGATGGCATAAAACGAGTCGCTACCAACATGGGTCGGGTTGCGGGTCTGCCCAACGATATGCTGCCTGAGGTCATCGTTAATGAACAAGAAGGTACACCGCCAACGATCAACGATACGGCGTTTGCCAGAGAAATTCGGAGTGGTTGGAGAGAGTACTTTGGACCTTCGATTTTCAACGATGGTGAGCGCCTTGGTATGGGTGCCGAGGACTTTGGCTTCTTCACGACAGACCCATATATTCCAAGCCTTTATTTCGCAGTCGGTGGTACACCGGCTGAAGCCTTCGTGGCAGCGGCAAATGGCGGTCCCCCCATACCTTCGCATCACTCGCCACTGTTCAAAATTGAACCTGAAGGGTCTGTCACCTTGGGTGTAGAGGCGTCGGTCAGTGCGCTGCTGGACGTTATGGCACCACGATGACCACTCATCCCGTTTGGGATGCACCAAGTCGATTCATCCATTGGTGCTTTCCCGTTGGCGTCGGGCTCATGTGGTGGACAGGTGAGACGGGGCGCATGGAGCTGCATAGCTACGTTGCCTATGTGCTACTGACACTGGTGACCACGCGACTAGCCCTTGGTTTCGTTGGCAGCTACCACAGCCGTTTCCGGAACTTTGTTGTGGGCCCTGCGGGGATAGTCGCTTACCTGAGAGAGGGCGGGCAGTTTGTCGGACATAACCCGTTGGGCGCGTTATCAACACTCGCTCTTCTGCTACTGGTCTTGGCGCAAGGTATTTCGGGGCTGTTTAGCGTCGATGATGTGTCTTTTGATGGCCCGCTCGCTTACGCCTTCGACGGTCGGTTCATCGACGTGGCAACGGAGTGGCACGACACCAATTGGAGCATCCTTCAACTCTTGGTCTTCATGCATCTCGGTGCCATTACTTGGTATCAGTGGCGGAAACGTCAGCCAATGGTGCAGACCATGTGGCGTGGTCAATCTGCGGATCGTGTCAGCGAGCACGCACCTGTAAACCCAGGTCGTGCTGTTGGAATCGCTGTTTTCGTCGCTCTTTGCCTGTGGCTTGCGATTACCTGGGCGCCTGAGGCACCCAGTTACTATTGAGCCCTTGACGTATCTTCGGACCGCTGTTTGTAATGGCTAACCGCAGCTGAGTTGCTTGGCCGTCCTGTGACAACGACGCTCTCACCTCGCTAAAGCGCTGATCCTGACAGATATCTGTTTGAGTTCTAGTAGAGGTAGCCACGACTCTTGTAGTTGTCATGGCAGGCTTTGCATGTGCCACCCGTCTGCTTGAACTGTTCGATCGTTGCAGCTTTGTTACCGGCGTTAGCGGCCACTGCGAGAGCTGCGGCTTCACCGCGGAAGTTCGCAAGTTTTTGGGCAAAGTCGTCGGGGTTGTCCCAAATGGCCGGTTTGGCGCGAGTCTTTCCTTTTTCACTTCCTGGCGCAAATCCTCGCTCTACCGATACTTTTGACACAGACGCAAGGTCGTCAGCCCATGCCGCAAACTGTGCATCGCTCCACTCGATCTTGCCTTTTACCATATCGCCCATAGGTCCAAAGGTCATGCCCACAATGGCAAAGTAGGACTGCCGTAACGATTGCAGCGGCTCGGTTCGTTCAATGTGAGCGACCGCAGGTATTGTGACCACGGCAGCAAGCGATGCAGCAATAAGAGACTTACGGCTGAATTTTGGCATGATAATTACTCCTAAGATGGTACCGGGTGCCCATGGCGGAAGCCTAGTCTGTTGGATACAGTACGTCGTGCGCGCGGGGCTAGATTCTTATCCTAGTCGGGGTATTTTACGCTTCACAACATGAGCACCGATACCTAGCGTCAATAGACAAGTGCTAACGCCACCAATCGTTACGCTAAACTCAAACGGCAGACGCCTCTAAAAATTAGGACAAAACGCAATGACCCTTAATCTTGATGCGTATTGGATGCCCTATACCGGTAATCGTCAGTTCAAGCGCGATCCTCGCATCATTCAGAGTGCACAGGGTGTTTGGTTCACTGATTCGGATGAGCGCCAGGTATTAGACGGTCACTCGGGCCTTTGGACAACAGGACTTGGGCATGCGCGACCGGAGATAACAGAGGCCGTTAGTCGGCAGATGGCAGAGCTCGATTTTTGCCCGCCGTTCCAGTTTGGTCATCCGAAAGCCTTTGAGCTTGCGACAAAAATTGCCGATTTGATGCCCGGTGACTTGAATCACGTGTTCTACACCAATTCCGGATCGGAATCTGCCGACACCTCTTTGAAGATGGCGAGAGCTTACTGGCAGCTCAGGGGAGAAACACGGAAGACTCGCTTTATTGGACGCGAAAAGGGGTACCACGGTGTCAATTACGGGGGTGTTGCCGTGGGCGGTATCCCCGCCAATAAAAAGCTGTTTGGCGAGGTGCTGGAAGCTGACCATTTATCGCACACGATGTTGCCAGAGAACGCTTTCACGCGCGGTATGCCAAGTCATGGCGCCCATCTGGCGGATGAGCTAGAGGCGGTAGTAGAGCGCTACGGTGCCGACACTATAGCGGCCGTCATCGTCGAACCCATGGGTGGATCGGCCGGCGTATTGCCTCCGCCCCAGGGTTATTTGCAGCGCCTGCGGGCCCTTTGCGATAAACACAATGTGTTACTTATTTTTGATGAGGTGATTACTGGCTTCGGTCGCTGCGGTGCGATGACGGGTGCTGACGCCTTTGGCGTGACACCCGATATTTTAAATGTGGCCAAGCAGTTAACGAATGGCGCCGTTCCTATGGGAGCTGTTATCGCCTCGAGCGAAGTCCACGAAACCTTTATGGCGAATGCAGGACCTGATTACGTACTTGAATTTGCGCATGGCTATACCTACTCAGCGCACCCGGTTGCCTGTGCAGCAGGTCTGGCAGCGCTCGACGTCTTAGTTGAAGAAGACTTGCCGCAGCGAGTGGCATCGGAAGCACCTTATTTCGAGTCTCTCTTGCATGATCAGTTAAGTGACAAGCCATTCGTTACCGATGTTCGAAACTATGGTTTTGCCGGAGCAATCACATTGGAGGTCAAAGGCGATGAACCGCTTCGTCGACCGTTCGAGGTGGCTATGGCGATGTGGGAGCGTGGTGTCCTCGTCCGATACGGTGGCGATACGATCCAAATGGCTCCTCACTTTGTCATGCAGCGCGAACAGATGGATCAGTTGGTGGGAACGCTCGCCGATTGTTTAGCGGACTTAAATTGAATCAATTGGTTTGTAATTGGAAAAACCGTGCCTCCGATCTCCGCCGTGGACCTTTCTTCAGACTGAATTTGTTGCCCCACCTATCTTGGAGTTATTCATTGTAATGAGTGCATCGGTCTACGTTATTAATGCGTTCACCAAAGCGCTGTTTGGTGGTAACCCGGCGGCCGTGGTGCCGATGGAATCCCCCCTAAGCGATGGGTTAATGCAGTCAATCGCTGCGCAACACAACCTGAGTGAAACAGCTTTTCCGGAATGCTTAGGTCCTGACCGATTCCACTTACGATGGTTTACACCCCATAAAGAGGTGCCCTTGTGCGGACATGCCACGCTGGCAACGGCCTATGCGCTCGACTATCGCGGCGATTGGCAGGGGGAAACGCTGACCTTCGAGACTGCATCAGGTGAGATCTATGTTGAGCGCTCGGATGATGGTCTGAGCATTGAATTCCCATCAGTTCCCATGATTGAAGTTGATAAGGTGGCGGCCGTTGAGCAAGCGCTCGGCGTCACTGTCATCTCGATGCATCAGCCTGAAAAGAGCGCCTGGCAAATGGTTTGCGAACTAGGCAGTCAAGCCGAGGTCGAGGCGTGTGCTCCAAACTATGTGGCTCTGGCGAATGCCACGGCACTTGGCGTTTCCATTACCGCCCCAGGAGACAGTGCTGACTTTGTATCGCGTTTCTTTATCCCGCAGTTGGGTATCAATGAAGATCCAGTGACGGGCTCGGCGCACTGTCAGCTCACCCCTCACTGGGCGGGTAAGCTGGGGAGAAACGAGCTCACGGCACAGCAACTATCACCGCGTGGCGGTGCACTAAAATGCGAGTTCAAAGGTACTCGTGTGCAACTCTCGGGGAACTGCAGGCTATTTGCCGAAGGGGTGTTACACCTGCCCTCGGCTGAGTAATTCAGAGTTTCGCTTTTTCAGCTGTAATCCAGTGATTCATGCGGTTTTCGAGCGCATCGAGCGGAATCGCACCTGCTCCCAACAGCTCATCGTGAAAGGCACGAATATCGAATCGATCACCTAATTCGTCTTCGGCTTTGGCGCGGAGCTCTAACATTTTGAGCTGACCAATTTTATAAGCGAGGGCCTGACCGGGCCAGCCGATGTAGCGATCGATCTCATTGATAATGTCGGCCTCGGTTTTCGCCGCATTGTCCTTGAAATAGTCGATGGCTTCTTGACGCGACCAGCCGAAATAGTGGATGCCGGTATCAACAACAAGCCGCACCGCTCGCCACATGTCATAAATCAGCTGTCCGTAACGGGAGTAGGGGTCTTTGTAAAGCCCCATGTCATAGCCCAGGCGCTCGGAGTACAGGCCCCATCCCTCAATGAAGGCCGTAACACTGCTGTTGCGACGGAACTCAGGGAGCCCTTCAATTTCCTGCGCTAAGGCAATTTGCAGGTGGTGTCCGGGAACGCTCTCATGCACTGATAACACCTCCATCTCATACTTCGGTCGAACCTCGGGCTTGTAGAGGTTCACGTAGTACCAACCGGGACGGCTTCCATCGAGGGCAGGCCGCATATAAAAAGCGGTTGTCGTATCCGGAGCGAGCTCAGCAGCAATAGGTCGCACCCCATAAGGCATGCGTGGCAGCTTCCCGAACAGCTTTACCAGTTCAGGGTCGAGGCGTTTGGAAACCGCCTGATAGCCCTCGAGTAGTTCTTGGGCTGTCTCGTAATAGAACTGAGGATCGGTGCGCAGGAAGTCATTAAATGCGTTGATATCGCCGTCAAAGCCCACTTCTTCGATGACCTCTTCCATCTCACCACGGATACGCGCCACCTCTGAGAGGCCAATGTTGTGTATCTCTTCAGGGGTCATGTCGGTTGTGGTGAAGTGTCGCGCTAACATCGCATACACCGCTTTGCCACCGGGGAGGGTGCCAATACCCGGACGCGCTCGTGTCTTAGGAAGGTATTCCTCCTCGATGAAGCGTTTGAACTCCGCATACGCTGGGGTGAGCTGTTCAGCAATGATGACTCTCGCAGACGATTTGAGCTCAGTAGCGGACTTAGGGCTGATCGATGCAGGTAGGGTCTCAAAGACGCCCCAAAATGGACTTTTCTCTGGGTTATCCACGATGAGCGCGTCGAGCTGGTTGGGTACACGCTCAATGATAATGCGAGCCTGTGTCCGTTCGCGGTCGACACCGGCCTGTAATAAGGCCTGATATTGCGCGAGTTGCGCCGGGAGGTTCTCGAGGCGGGCGAGCCAGTCGACATAGTCGGTCTCCGTCGCCATCGGTAGACGCTCTACCATGGTATAGCGGTGTTGTGGCCCACTTCGCATGTTCAGTGCAATCAAGTGAAGACCACTTTCATACGATTCCACCTCTTCTTGCAGCGAGGTTTTGAGCATTCGCTGATTGAGTTGAGCTCTTTCACTCAAGGACGCGGGGTCAATGCGATCAAGGTCATCAATAAATGCCTTGGTGTCCTCATTGCGACGCTCCAGTACCTCAGCACTCAGGTCGGTCCAGCTTTGATTGCCCGACATGTCACCGTATTCGCGACGGTACTCCGGGTATTGCTCCAATACCCAGTCCCAATGATTGCTAATAATGGCATCGAGAGACTCGTCTGAGGCGAGTGCTGTACCCGTGTTTAAAACAAAAAAAGCCGGCACAATGAGCCGGCTTATTACATTCATTCTCACAAAACTATTCCTGTTCGCTTTATTCGCGACCCAAGATGGATCGAGCCACGAGTTCGCGCATGATTTCCGAGGTGCCGCCGTAGATTGTCTGAATACGAGCATCGACATAAAAACGGGAAATGGGATATTCCGTGGTATAACCGTAGCCACCAAAGAGCTGCAGGCATTGATCAGCGACGTCGCATTGCATCTCACAGCTTGCTAGCTTCAACATCGCTGCTTCTTCGGTTGTCAGTTCGTCGGTCGCATACTTGTTCGCGCACTGCTCGTAGAAGGCACGATTCACCGCTACTTGGGTTTTTACGTCAGCAAGCTTAAATCGCGTATTCTGGAATTGACCTACCTTCTGACCAAAGGCCTCGCGTTCCTTGACGTACTCGATGGTGATATCCAACGCACCTTCAGAGGCCGCAACGGCTTGGGCAGCAATGCCTAGGCGCTCACGGGGCAGCTCATCCATCAGGATAGCGAAGCCCTTGTTGGCCTCACCCAGTAAGGCATCGGCGGGTAGGCGCACATCAGTGAAGAACAACAACGCCGTATCCGATGTGTGCTGGCCAATCTTCTCAATTTTCTTCGACTTTTCGAAGCCTGGGGCATGCGCATCGACTAGGAATAGCGATGTTCCTTTGGCGCCTTTGCCAGGGTCGGTTATTGCTGCGACGATTACTAGATCGGCGTGAATACCGTTTGTAATGAAGATCTTCGAACCGTTGAGAACCCACTCATCGCCGTCTCGAACCGCGTTGGTTCGAATTCCCTGCACGTTTGACCCTGCACCCGGCTCGGTCATGGCAAGTGCACCAACGACCTCGCCGGTCACCATGCGTGGGAGCCAATGCGCTTTTTGAGACTCTGTACCGTGTCGACTGAGGTAGGGTGCGATGATGTTGGAGTGAATGCCGTAACCAGATGCGAAGCCACCAAAGCCCATACGGGATAGTTCCTCGATCATAGCCAGTGTTACGTGGGGCGTAGTACCTGCACCGCCATACGCCTCGTCAACATCAGGGCACAACAGGCCAGCTTGTCCGAGCGTATTCCAGAGCTCGCGAGGCACCATGTGGTTGTGTTCCCACTCCTCGTAGTAGGGCGAAATTTCCTTTTCAAAGGCACGGCGTGCCATATCGCGAAAGAGTGTGAGTTCGTCTAAGTCTACTGCTTGATTCACTTTTGAAGCCTCAGTATGTTCGTGTGAAATAAGTATGAATCAAACCTTGATCCGGCACCAACTCGAGACGTTCCCATGGATGAATGCTATGTCCCCAAAATCTCTGCCAGGCACGTGGCGTCCGCAGCGCCCTGGTTGTCGCCAGACAAACTTCAAGCTGCGCTGATCGACGTTCACGATCGAGGCTACGTGATTATCGAAGATGTGCTATCACCGGATGATTGTGATGACTATCGTCGGATTCTCGAGCACTTCATGGCGGTGTCACCAACGGGGCGAAATGTATTTGAAGGCACTAGCAGTCACAGGCTTTATGCCTTGCTGGCAAAATCTGAGCGTTTCGCAGACATGATCGAGCATCCCTTGGCGTTAGCGTTCGCTGAGCACTTTCTCGGCGAGACCTGCTTACTCTCAGCCTGTTTGTCGATTAATTTGCATCCCGGGGACACAGTTCAGCCATGGCATACCGATGACAGTCACATTTCCGTACCCCAACCTCATGGCGTGTTTGGTGTTTCCGTATTCTGGGCACTGGATGATACCACTGACGTGAACGGTGCGACCGAGGTTCTGCCTTTCAGTCATCGATGGGATAACCCTGACATAGCAGGTCGGCTGCAAGACGAGCACTTCGGGCAGCGTGAGGACTTATCTGAGACTTCGCCGGGTGACATTGAATGCGTGAAGGCCTCGATGAAAGCGGGGTCCCTGATGATCATGCGCAGTGATGTGTGGCATCGCGGCGGCGCCAATCAGACCGACACCGATCGCTTAATTGTTACACCGCAATATTGTGCCGGCTGGGCTCGTCCCCTGGAGACGATGCTGTTAGCCGTGCCACCGGAGACTGTGGCGCGCTTACCAAGCAGAACACAGGCACTTCTGGGCTATTCCATACACACACCTTTTATGGGTTATGTAGATGGGATGCATCCGAGTCGCGTTCTGCAGTAGAGTTGGGCTATTAATTAAATAAAATGAAGCCGTTTCACTTACTGGAGAAAAACAATGCGTGATTACACTAAGTTCTACATTAATGGCGCCTGGGTGGCACCGTCCGGAAGCGATACGCTTGCTGTCGAGAACCCAGCAACACTCGAGCAATGCGCCACCATAGCCATTGGTAATGAGGGTGATGTCGACACTGCAGTCGCGGCAGCGAAAGCCGCCTTCGAGACTTTCAGCCAGACATCGGTGGAAGAGCGCGCCGCACTGCTAGATAAGATTGCAGAGATCTACACGTCGCGGATTGGTGAAATCGCTGAGGCGATTCGCGAAGAGATGGGTGCGCCAATCTCTCTGGCGTCGACAGCTCAGGCTTACGCAGGCCTCGCTCACATCACGGAAGCGGCAAAGATCCTTCGGAACTTCGCTTTTTCCGAGGACCTAGGTGCGCACCGCGTGGTCAAGGAACCCATCGGCGTCTGTGGCCTGATTACGCCATGGAACTGGCCCATGAACCAGGTCACCTGCAAGGTGGCTCCAGCACTGGCTGTCGGTTGCACGATGGTGCTAAAGCCCAGCGAAGTGGCGCCACTTTCATCGTATATCTTCACCGAGATCATGCACGAGGCGGGGGTCCCAGCTGGGGTCTATAACATGGTCAATGGTGACGGACCCGGCGTGGGGACAGCGCTTTCCAAGCACCCTGATGTCGACATGATGTCATTTACCGGATCAACTCGCGCCGGCTCACTGGTCGCACAGAATGCAGCGCCGACTGTCAAGCGAGTTACTCAAGAGCTTGGCGGTAAATCACCCAATATTATTCTTGATGATGCGGATCTCGAGGCGGCGGTGACACGTGGCGTGCTACACATGTACAACAACACGGGGCAGTCGTGTAACGCGCCCTCGCGTATGCTAGTGCCGCGTGGCAGATTGGCCGAGGCCGAGCAAATTGCAGCGGCTGTTTCTCAGTCAGTGGTTGTGGGTGATACTGCAAGTAAGGACACGAACATGGGCCCCGTGGTTTCTAAAGTTCAGTGGGACAAGATTCAGGGACTCATTCAGAAAGGCATCGATGAGGGTGCTAAATTGGTGTGCGGCGGCACCGGACTTCCCGACGGTGTTGATGCGGGTCACTACGTTAAGCCAACGGTATTTTCTGAAGCAAACAATGACATGACCATTTCTCGCGAAGAGATCTTTGGTCCTGTACTGACCATGATTCCCTACGATTCAGAGGAAGAGGCGATTCGCATTGCGAATGACACGCCTTATGGCCTGGCGGGTTATGTCCAGAGTGGTGATATGGATCATGCTCGCGCGGTGGCCGCTAGGATCCGTGCCGGCAATATCCATATTAACGGCGCCAGCGGTGGTCCCGATATTCCTTTTGGTGGCTACAAGCAGTCGGGTAATGGCCGAGAATGGGGTGCCCATGGCTTCACGGATTACCTCGAGATTAAGGCGATCGAAGGCTATACCGCCGCATAACAGTAAAGCAGCAATGGTAGGGAGCGCGTGGTGTGACTGACCTCATTTTAGCGATTGATCAGGGCACCACAGGCTCAACCATTGCGCTGATGGACACCGATGGCAGATTACTGACATCGGTGAACCATGAGTTTCCGCAGATCTTCCCGCAGCCAGGATGGGTTGAGCACGACCCAGAGAGCATCTGGCAGTCCGTATTGAAAGGCTTAACCGCCATTTTTTCCGATACGGAATACGTGGTTTCGCAGGTGGCTGCGATTGGCATCACCAATCAGCGAGAGACGGCGGTGCTGTGGGATTCTCAGACGGGAGAGGCGGTACATAACGCCATTGTCTGGCAGTGTCGGCGAACCACCGATGTCTGCGAAGGTTTAAAAGCCGAGGGTTACGAATCCCTTATCAAGGCCAAAAGTGGACTTGTGCTGGATCCTTACTTCTCCGCGACTAAATTCAAATGGTTACTGGATAACGGGTCAACCGCGAAAGCGCTTTTAGCCGAGGGGCGTCTGCTAGCCGGCACCATCGATACTTATCTCATGTGGCGTCTCAGCAACGGCAACGTTCACAAAACTGATGTATCGAATGCCTCGCGTACCTCGTTGATGTCACTTGAAACCCTGGATTGGGACACGGAGTTGCTCGATATCTTCGGTGTGCCGCGCGACATTCTCCCCGAAATTTGTCCTTCCAGTGGCCGGTTTGCCGTTACAAGCGGTGTTCCAGGTTTGCCTGATGGATTGCCCGTATCGGGTGTCGCTGGAGACCAGCAGTCTGCCTTATTCGGACAAGCCTGCTTTGATCCCGGCGATGCGAAATGTACCTTCGGCACGGGGTCCTTCATTCTGATGAATGCGGGCACTAGCCCCATCGCTTCTGACACAGGTCTCTTAAGCACCGTGGCCTGGCAACTCGAGGGGGAGGATGCTGTTTATGCGCTAGAGGGCGGTGCCTTTGTCTGCGGGGCTGCAGTGCAGTGGCTGAGGGATCAACTGGGTATCATCGATCGAGCCGCAGACATTGAAGCACTGGCTGAGAGCGTGGAAAGTGCAGGTGGCGTGGAGTTTGTGCCAGCACTTGCTGGATTGGGTGCCCCTTATTGGGCGCCAGAAGCTCGCGGCACCTTGACTGGGTTAACACGTGGCTCGGGCAAGGGCGAGATAGCGCGTGCAACGCTAGACGCTATGGCGCTTCAAAATGTCGATATTCTCACGGCGATGGAAGCCGATATTGGTCAGCCTATGGCGGCCCTGAAGGTCGATGGTGGCGCATCCACGAATAATCTCTTAATGCAACTTCAATCAGATTACCTCAATCGACCAATTACTCGCCCTGAGGTCATCGAAACGACGGTAGCAGGTGCCTGCTTTTTAGCAGGTCTGGGCGAGGGCGTCTGGGCAAGCGCTGACGAGATTGCACGTGTGTGGCGCTCGGACCGGGCCTTCGAGGTCAGATTGACTGATGCCGAGCGTGCCGATCGAATGACCTCCTGGCAGTTAGCTGTAGATCGCACGCTGCACACGCCCTCCTAGTGCATGACAGGAAAAGAGCCTATTTCCTGCCTTCGTGGCCGACACAAGTGGCGGCAGGTTAGGCCTGATAGCCTCGCCTTGCTCCGAGGCGAAGTTGTCATGCGTCAGCGCTGTGAGCGTTGCGGGAAGGAGCGAAACAAGGCGCGATAGAGCTCTGTGCGCCGCCCTGATTTCAGGTCTTTTACTAAAAGGGCATAGATAGAAAGGTAGCGGTCTCGCGCAGCGCTATGTAGTCATAATCCTCGCCGCTGTGTGCGGACAAAACCAACCCCAGCGTGTACTATTTTTGATGATCATAAGTGCACGAAAATAGAGATCAAGACACAAGCTGAGATCCTAGGGGAATTGCCATGACATCCATGTTGTATCCGACGACAAATCCATCAGCAGCGGAGCAAATGGTCGTTGCGCGCGGCGAAGGGCCGTACATCTATGACCGCTCAGGTAAGCGCTACCTTGAGGGTATGGCCGGTCTTTGGTGTACCTCACTGGGTTATGGCAACGAAGAAATTATTGAAGTGGCGACGCAACAGATGCGTGAGCTCAGCTTTAGTCATATGTTCGGCGGTAAAACCCATGACAGCGCCATGATGCTGGCTGACAAGCTCGCCGGCATGGTGCCGATGAAGAATGCTCGTGTGTTTCTGGGTAACAGTGGGTCAGATGCTAATGACACACTGGTTAAAATGATTCGTTATCACGCCACGGCGACCGGCCAGCCCCAGCGCACGAAAATCATTGCGCGAGACAAGGGATATCACGGTGTCACGGTGGCGTCGGCCTCGCTGACAGGCATACCCACTAACCACAACCATTTCCAGCTGCCGTTCGATGCCTTAGGCGTTATCCGAACGGGATCCCCACACTTTTATCGCTCAGCCAATCCAGGTGAAAGCGAAGCGGAATTCGTCGCGCGGCGTGCAAGCGAGCTCGACGAGCAGATTGTTGCTGCCGGTCCAGAGACGGTTGCTGCGATGATTGCAGAACCGGTGTCAGGTGCAGGTGGTGTACTGATTCCTCCTAAGGGCTATTACGAGGCCATTCAGGCAGTTCTGGATAAATACGGTATTGCGCTCTGGGATGACGAAGTCATCTGCGGGTTTGGCCGCCTGGGAACAGATTTTGGTGCCAATGCCATGGGAATGCGTCCTGAAATGATGGTGTTTGCAAAGGCGCTGAGTTCGGCGTACGTGCCCGTCAGCGCTGCGGTCGTAAGTAGTGATTTCGTCGAGGCGGTTGAGAGCGCCGCATCGGATATGGGTGTATTCGGCCATGGTTACACCTACAGCGGACATCCGCTGGGTTGTGCTGTCGCCCACAAAGTGCTGGAAATTTATGAGCGGGATAATGTGTTTGAGCACGCAGCGCAGGTCGGTGAGAACCTCCAAGAGCGGCTGAGTGCGTTTAGTGACCACCCGCTAGTGGGCGAGGTGTCGGGAAAGGGAATGATTGGAGCGCTCGAGCTGGTTTCCAACAAAACCACAGCACAGCCATTTGAGGGCATGGCTGTGGGCCAATATTGCGCGAAAGCGGCTGAAGCCGCAGGACTGATTGTTCGGCCTTTAGGCGGTAACCGTGTTGCGCTGTGCCCGCCACTGATTCTTCAGCGCGAGCACGTCGATGAACTCATCGATAAATTAACTATTGCCGTTAATGCGACGCTAGATTTTGCCAAGCAAGAGCAATTGCTGACATAGGTGAGTAAGTCAACGCAGTGAGAGTACTTCATGTGGAAGCGGGGCGTTACCTCTACGGTGGCGCTCAGCAGGTTGTCTGGCTCAATGAGGGGCTTGCCCACAGAGGCGTAGAGAACGTCCTTGTCTGTCCTACAGGCTCTGATATTGCGACGGCTGTGGTGGGGAGTGCGCGAGTTCACGCCATCAAGATGTCCGGTGATCTTGACCTTGGTTTAGTGCCCCGGCTCATGCGAATCCTAAAAACAGAGAAGCCGGACCTCGTTCATATTCATAGTCGGCGTGGTGCCGATATCTATGGCGGGCTAGCCGCGCGTATCTTGGGGATCCCGGCGATTCTCTCGCGACGGGTCGATAATAAAGAGTCTTGGCTTCTGTCGCCTTTCAAATATGCGCTCTACGGCCGCGTGGTTGTTATTTCAAAGGCAATCGGCAGTGTATTGGTATCGTGCGGGGTTGATGCATCAAAAATTACAACTGTGCGAAGCGCCGTGAATGCCAATGCTTATAGTGCAGAGGTCGATAAAGACTGGTTTGAGTCCGAGTTTTCCCTGCCGGGTAACGCGAAAACGCTTGGGGTTATCGCGCAGCTTATCCCGCGAAAAGGCCACAAATATCTCCTCAATATCCTGCCTCACTTACTTGAGGCGCACCCCCAGCTTCAGGTGCTCATTTTTGGCCAAGGCCCGCTCGGCAGTGAACTGACGGGCCGCGTCGCTCAACCGGAGTTTGAAGGGCGAGTAAAAATGGCGGGGTTCCGTAATGATTTACACCGTGTGTTTCCCAACCTCTATGCGGTCGTTCATCCCGCTGAGCGTGAAGGTCTAGGGGTGGCGTTATTGCAGGCATCAGCGTCTGGTGTACCCGTCGTGGCGGCAAGGGCAGGCGGTATCCCTGAGATTATCCTCGATGATGTGAATGGCATCACCTTTGATATAGCCGATGAGGTGGGGCTTTTGAGCGCATTAGACGCCTTACTCGCTGATAACGCGCTTCGTGACAGGCTCGGCGCCGGTGGCAGCGATCTAGCTCGTTCGGAGTTTTCTATCGATGCCATGGTTGAGGGGAATTTGAAGGTTTATCAGTCCGTTCTGGATAGTTAAGTGCGTAGTGAACGACTCCGGAGCCCGTGTTTTCGCATGAGGCCTCTGATTTGGTCGTAGCTCAATCCCAGCAACGTCGCCGCTTGCTTTTGGTTGTTGACTGTTTGGTCTAGCGCCTGCTCCAACCATGACGCTTCCTGCTGCTCGAGTGCTGCTCGCAGATTCTTGGGAAGTTCCGAGTCCAACGCGTTTGTTGGTGGTTTTTCGGGGAGCGTTGTCTCAGACATGTCGATGTGTCGATCTGGCCACGGATTGATAACCAAGTCAGCAATTTGCTCTCCATCTTCACCCTGTCGGTGTAGTGAACGCTCGATGACGTTTCGAAGTTCACGGACGTTGCCCGGCCATTCGTAGCGATATAGTTCGCTTTTAGCGTTAGGCGAAAATCCAGGAAAATGATGCCATCCTGACTCAGCGGCAAAACGAACTGCGAAATGCTCGGCGAGCAGTGTTATGTCACCGCCTCTCTTACGCAGCGGCGGCATATTCACCACGTCGAATGTGAGCCTATCTAATAGGTCCCATCGAAATTCCCCTTTGGCGGCCATTGCCGGAAGATCCGCATTGGTCGCGGCTACGATACGGACGTCGACTTTAATCGTTTCGCTTCCGCCAATGCGCTCTAATTCACCGTATTCGATGACTCGAAGTAATTTCTCTTGAAGTGCAAGTGGCATCGTACCCAACTCATCAAGGAAGAGGGTCCCCCCGTCAGCACGTTCAAACCTGCCTTGATGACTTCGGCGAGCGCCCGTAAAGGCACCGGGCTCATAACCAAATAGTTCGCTATCGAGCAGGTTTTTCGGTAGCGACGCGCAGTTCAATTTGATGAAGGGTCCCTGCCACCGCGAAGATAAAAAGTGCAGCCGATTGGCCGCGATCTCTTTGCCGGTACCGCGCTCTCCTGTGACCAGGATAGAGCGATCAATGCATGCGAGATTAGATATGTGATCAAGCGCGGTATTCAGCGCGTGACTCTCTCCAATAACGGTCTGCATCGTTTCCATGCATCAAGTATAGGCAATAAATACTCCTTTATAAGGTTTTTATTACTCTTATAAAGGTAAAAATTACCTTTTATATCGATGAAATAGCATACCGACAAAGGTAAATACCTCGTAGATCATTGTTTTCACACGCTTTTATTAAAGTGGCGCACATATGGCAACAACGACTCAGGTTTAACGAAACAGTAGGAAAAGACACATGGGCATTTTTTCGAGGCTATCGGACATCGTGAATTCAAATCTGAATGCGATGTGTGACAGCGCAGAAGATCCAGAGAAGATGATTCGCCTGATTATCCAGGAGATGGAAGACACGTTGGTTGAAGTACGATCTGCCTCAGCGCGCATCTTGGCTGACAAAAAAACGCAGGAACGGCAGCTGCGGTCGATGAAAGCTCAGGCCACGACTTGGGAAGAGAAGGCGAAGTTAGCCTTATCCAAAGATCGAGAGGATCTGGCAAGGGCCGCGCTCCACGAGAAAAGACGCGTAGAGTCAGAGGCTACCGCGCTCGAGGGCGAACTGGTTTTGGCTGATGAGCACATCGAGCAGCTACACCACGAGGTGGCTCAGCTGCAGACAAAGCTTGATGACGCACGTGCAAAGCGCAAGGCGATCCTGATGCGCGCAGAATCTGTCTCACAGCGTCGTAAGACACAGACTCAGATTCATAGAAACCAACTCGATGATGCATTCGAGCGTTTCGAGCGCTTTGAGCGGCGCGTCGATGGAATGGAGGGTGAGCTAGAAGCAATGAACCTGGGTCGAGGCAAACCAAGCCTCGCTGATGAAATAGACGCATTGGCTGCGGACGACATGCTGAGTGAGGAGCTCGAGGTGCTGAAGCAGTCGATGGAGGTCGAGAAGAGTGCGTAGGATGCCAGCTCAACTTGCAGCCTTATTCTTGAGTTCACTGACGCTCTGTGCATACGCCAACCTTGAGCGAGAATTCAGTGTGGATGACTTTAACAGTGTGGCGGTGTCCCAGGGAATCAACGTGAATCTTGTGATGGGATCAGCCCCCTCGGTTACTGCCGTTGCCGAGGATGATAGCGATCTCGATAGTCTGGAGATTGAGGTTGAGGATGGCGAACTGGAAATTCGGCGAGGTTCCTGGGTCTCTGGCCTTTTCAGCATGGGTAAGTCTCGCAGGAGCGTGACCGTTTACGTCGTTGCTCGCGAATTGCAGGCTGTGGCGTCGAGCTTGGGTGCCAATGCAGATCTGATCGACATAAGGTGCACGGATTTGCTGGTTGACGCGTCCACTGGAAGCAGAGTTGATGTATCGGGAAGATGCGATACGGTCGCTATCGATGCTTCAAGCGGTGCGGTTGTTGACAGTGCTGATCTATTGGCAACTGACGCTTTGGTTCGCTCGTCAAGTGGCGCAAGTATCAAGGTTTTCGCTGGGGATCGTTTTGATGGCGATGCGTCCAGTGGATCAAGAATTAGAATGGTCGGGAATCCAGAGGTTGCCGAGTCAGAAACCTCCTCGGGCGCAAGTATCGACCTGCGTCATAAGCAAACAATGTAGAGACCTGCAGGAGTATTTTTATGGAAGACATGTTTGCTGTTGGAATTGGGTATGTCGCAATTTTGTTGCCGGCGATGCTGCTTTTTACTGTGCTTAATGCGAGGCAAAAAGGACTAGAAAAACGACTGGATGCATTGGTTCAGATGGCGCGGATTTCGGGTGAAGTTGTGGGCGTTAATGAGATTAGCCAACCGCTTGCTCAAGCAGCATCACCACGGAGTGGGCAGCGGTGGGGAATTATTTTGACCGTGACAGCTGTAGGTGTCGCAATTGCTGGTATGTTGATTGGCGAGGAAGGCATTCTTGGTTTTGCGGTTGCCATGGCTGGCTTGGGTATAGGTTTGATTCTCGCCCGAGTCTGGTCCGACCACACTGTTGAAACCCCACCCAAGGCATCAGCGTGAGTCGTCATCGCCGCCGACAGTACTGGAGAGGTTAGTGAACTTTTTTGAATTTATGTTTGTACCGATGATCCTGCTGATCACGGTTGTGGTTCCGATCTGGATTACCTTGCACTACCGGAGCTTAAATAACTCAAGTAGAGCGCTCAGTGACGATGACCGACAGAGCCTCGATGAGATGCTTGAGGCAGTTGATCGCATGACGGACCGCATCACCAATTTAGAAGCCATCTTGGATGCTGATCATCCCAATTGGCGGAATGACAAGGAAGACAATCGATGAGTTATAGACACCGATATCGCTATCGCAGTTTTGACCATGACCGCAGAAATGGTTGGGGAATAGGCCTGTATCGAAACCCGGTTGATGGATGGTTTGGTGGCGTTTGTGCTGGGCTCGCTGAGTACTGGGAAATGCCGACCTGGCTGATTCGTCTCTGCGCCTTTGCAGGCTTAATATTCACGGGGGCTCTTGTTTTTTGGCTTTATATTGCGGCGTGGGTGCTCATCAGTAAGCGTTCCTCTCGATGGGGCAGTGAGATCTGCGAGGGAGAGGTTATTCGATGAGTCGTAAAGACCGAAATCACTACCGCAGTTTTGATCAAGGCCGAAAAAATGGTTGGGGGATAGGGCTTTATAGACACCCCTCTGACGGGTGGTTTGGCGGTGTCTGTGCGGGGCTTGCTGAGTATTGGGAAGTACCGACCTGGGTCACCCGCCTCTCGGCATTTGCGCTATTCCTATTCACAGGGTCCATCATTTTTTGGTTCTACATCGCGGCATGGATACTGATTAGTAAACGTTCCTCTCGGTGGGGTGGCGAGGTATATGAGGGTGAGGTCATCAAGGACTACGACGAAGACCGTCATGAATATCGCAGACGCTCTGCCTTCCGTTACTCCGAGGCGCCCTCAACGCGTATGGCGAAGGCCCACGATCGCGTGAGGGAAGCTGAACTAAAGATCGCTGCTATCGAGCGTTACGTGACCTCGAGCCGATATGACCTCGACAAGGAGTTCTCCAAGCTCTAGTGCGTTGCAACGTTATGATCGATGGGTCGCACGGAAAAGACTAATCGAAGCGTTTCGAATTTAAGGCATTGTGTTTGGGCTTTTAGCGTTTGTTCGCTTGGAGAAACTGACTAAGACGCTAAAAGAGAAAAATATCCTCGAGTCAGACTACAAAGATGAGTAAGTCTTACTACTTGATCAGTTCGTTGTCGCGAGAGCCCAATAGGTGCTGACCCGGGTAGCGGCCCTCGACTTGTTCGCCATCCACCACGACGGGTCGTCCCGCTACTAGCACATGCGAAATACCGGCCGAGGGCTGGTAGGGATTACCGTATTCCGCCCTCGCAGCAATTATAGTGGGGTCGAAAATGACAAGATCTGCATCCGCCCCCACTCGGATTCGTCCTTTATTCTCAAACGAAGTGGAGGCTTGTGACAGCCACTGCGCCGGCAGTAGCGTGATGCGCCGCAAGCCATCCATGAGCGGCATCACCTCCAGATCCCTCACATAGCGCCCAAAAAAGTGGGCGTAGGTACCGGCGATATTGGGGTTGGTTTTCACCTCGAGGTCAAAAGCGGGAAGTGCATCGGTCGATACCATCATGCCCGGCCACTTGAGCGCTTTGAGCAACCACTTTTCCTTCACGTGTTGATGGTTGATCGAGCTGGTGGGAAACTCTCGCTGATAACGAAGAAAACGCTCTTCATCGAGCCACTCGCCCGTTGGCACCCATTGAGCATCCTCATAATCGATATTAAAGATGGCACGCCAATCGCGGTTCACAAAAGATGTCCGCAGCGATCAATGTACCTCCCGCAAGGCAGGACAGTGTTTCATTAGTAATGCGCGCACTACGCGCATTAGCGGCATCGATCTTCGATCGCCATACACCTATTCCGCCCATTGCGGAGTGGGCGATATGGAAAATAATGATAGTGACCTTGTGTGCCTCCGCGAGAGCGATGACCTTGTTAAGCCCGGCTGGATCGCCCGGCATGCCGCGTCGAACATGGACATACACCGGTGTATCGCACTCTGCCGCTGTCTCGAGGATCATGCTGAGCTCGCTTTCGGTGACGGCCTTGGTCATGTAATCAAGCAAGACGCCAATGCTCAGGCTACCAAGCTCTAGACCGTTACGGAGATGTTTTCGCATCTCATTAACTTGAGCGAGGGTCGCGGTTTGGCTCCACATGCTCCCGCCGAGTGAAATAAAGCCGTCTTCGCCAAAAAAGTAGCCCTGTGTGGAGCTGTCCATCACTAAACCGCGAATGGCAAAGTGACCGACTGATGAGCCGCAGTGCAGTTGTGCTCCCGCCTTGTATTGGTAGTCGCAGTCAGTCGTCGGATAAGAGCCAGCTTCGAGGTCGAGTTTTCGTTGTGATTCCATCGAGAACACTGAGGTGCTCGCGTTGGCGTATGGGAGTGGATATTGATAAAGCTGGGTGAAACGATCAGCCCCGTGGCATCGAGGCGGCCATTGCCTTTCGTCCGTTCTGTCGATGTGCGTGCTATTTTTCCCTGTCGGATTCCAATATTGGCGATGGCATCGTAATTTGTCTCAGGGTCCGTGACCCGACTACCCTCGATGACCGTATCGAATATCTCTCAAGTGATTATTTTCGCCTGAGGCGCGAAGGCCGTTAGCGCGAAACTGAGCGACAGCGTAAGTCTGAATGGTTTTTCTTGTGGCCATTATTTATTCTCGCATCGCCTCGTGTTTTGTGTCGGTCCATGCATGCTCACCGCGCGACCATAGCCACTAAGTTGTTGTTTGTCTTGGAGCCGTATCTTGCAGACTTTATCTGATTTCTCCGATGCTTCAGATTCCGCCGTGCACGTCGTATTCTTGCATGCGAACGGCTTTCCACCCGCGACTTACGCGTCCTTTCTGAGCGCTATTAGCTCACTGGGACGAATTTCCACACTTGAACATCGACCACTGTGGATGAAGGAGGCCCCCAAGTTTTTAGACTGGGGGGTGTACGCTGACGATGCGATAAACACGCTAGAACGAGAAGCAACGGGCCCCGTCTGGTTAGTGGGTCACTCGATGGGTGGAGCAATTAGCTTGCTTATCGCCACAAAAGCCCCTCATCTCGTAAAGGGAGTGGTGGGTTTGGACCCTGTGACTATTAACTCTCGCTTCCTTGCTTTCTCGCGTTTGGCGTTTCGTCTTTGGCCGGATAAACCTAAGATGATTCGGGGTGCATTGGGGCGACCACATCAGTTTGACAGTTATCAAGCGGCATTTAAGTTCTATCGAACGAAGCGTGCGTTTTCTGGTATCGCGGATAAGGAGTTGATGGATTACGTTCTAGCGGCTCACGCCCCATCGGAGAGTGGCGTGGATCTTAGATATTCTGGCGCCTGGGAGGCGTGCGTCTATCGCTCTCCACCCAACCTGTGGAAGTGCTTTGATCGCATACACAAGCCGATTCACATCCTAGGAGGCCAGCAGTCTTATGTGATTGTTCCCAATGTCGCAGATCGGCTTAAACAACTCAGGAACGTGAAATTCGAGTCAATTGGTGCGGGTCATTTGATGCCCATTGAGAAGCCTCAAGAGACCGCCTCCTTTGTCACAGAGTGTATTTCTCGCTACGAAACATAAACCTTACCAGTCGCTCCTGTTAAGATTCCTCCATGCAGGCGCTAGAACAACCTATCCATGATTAATCCGATTGACGGGCGATTAGCGGATCTCGATGAGCGGCTATTTATGCCGCGAGAGTTGAGCTGGCTATCGTTCAATGCGCGGGTGTTACAGGAAGCCGACAATGAGTCGGTGCCTGTTATCCAGCGCCTTCGATACTTGGGTATTTTCTCGAGCAATCTCGATGAATTCTTCCGCGTGCGTGTCGCCGAAATCAGACGGCTGATTACCGTGTCTACCGGCGGGAAACGGCAGCGGGCTAAGGAGCTACTGGAGACCATTCAACAGCAGGTGGCTCATCTGCAGCAGGAATTCGACAAAACGCAATCGAAAGTAATGGGTGAGCTCAAAAAGCGGCACATCTACATCATCGATGAGACCGAATTGAGTCGTGCTCAGTTAGCCTATGTGGAGGAGTACTTCACCAAGCACGTACTCCCTTCACTCGAGCCCATCTTGCTCACTGATGAGTTGGCCATTCCCGCTCTGGCAGACGAATCGCTCTATTTGGCGGTCGATATGAAGACTAATGAGGGAGATCAGTATGCCCTCATGGAGGTGCCCTCGGATGTGGTGGGCCGGTTTGTCTCCATCCCAAGAGGGCGAGATGCACAGGGCAAAGTCTTCATTCTGCTTGATGACGTTATTCGTGCTTGTCTGCCTCGTGTATTTCGTGGGGTATTCAATATGGAGTCGGCAAGTGCCTACTGCTTCAAGTTTTCGCGCGATGCAGAGTTAGAAATCGAGACCTCGATTAACGAGAGCCTGATTGAGAAAATGGCGTCGAGCCTGAAGCAGCGTCGCAAGGCGGATGCGGTTCGCTTTGTTTACGACGCCACCATGCCGGAGATGCTACTCGAGCAGCTCAGAAAGCGCCTGGGATTTGGCCGTTATGACAGCCTGATTCCTGGTGGGCGATATCACAACTCTAAGGACTACATTGGCTTTCCCAATGCAGGACCAAAGTATCTAGAATTCAAGCCTCTGTCACCCATTCGAATCGCTGAGCTTGATCAGGCTGACAATATTTTTGATGCGCTTCGAGAGAAAGATTACCTGCTGTATTACCCCTATCACCCATTTGATTACGTTGTTGACGTGCTCAAGACTGCGGCGATTGATCCTTCTGTGACTTCGATTAAGGCCTGTCTCTATCGCGTGGCCTCGAACTCCCAGATCGTCGATGCGTTAATCAACGCACAGTACAACGGGAAACGTGTACGAGTAGTGGTGGAGCTGGCCGCTCGGTTTGATGAGCAGGCCAACATTGCGTGGTCGGAGCGTCTGACCGAGGCTGGTATTGAGGTCATTTTTGGCATCCCGGGCTTAAAGGTTCACAGCAAATTATTCCTCATTGATCGTATGGAAAATGGCGAGCTGGTGAGATACAGCCACGTGGGTACCGGCAACCTCAATGAAAAGACGGCTAGGTTATATACCGATTTCACCCTCCTAACTGCAGACCCGAAAATATGTGAGGACGTGAACGAGGTCTTCGAATTTCTGAAGTACAACTATCGGCGGCCGGATTACACGCACTTACTGGTGTCTCCGCACACGTCACGAGGCGGTATCATGCGGCTGATCGACGAGGAGATAGCTAATGCCCGTCAAGGGTTCCGGGCGCAGTTATTTTTTAAATGTAACAACCTGGTAGATCGTCAGTTAACGCTCAAACTCTATGAAGCCAGCCAAGCCGGTGTCGAGGTGAAGCTTATTGTTCGCGGCATGTGCTCGCTGCTGCCCGGTGTCAGCGGTATTTCCGAGAATATTAAAGCCATCAGTATCATTGACCGCTTCCTTGAACACCCCCGAGTTTACGTGGCCCATAACCGTGGTGAGCCGAAATACTACATTGGCTCGGCGGACTTGATGACGCGGAATATTGATTATCGAGTTGAAGTTATTTGCCCCGTCAAGGACGCGGATGCGCAACGAATATTGCAGGATATTCTTGACCAGCAATGGAATGACAACTGTAAAGCGCGTGTGATTGACGCCTATCAGTCGAACAATATGGTTACATCAGAAGGCAAAGCCACACTCGTGCGCTCACAAGAAACAATTCACCGCTATCTCGAGACGGGTAAGCTGCCGCGTATGCCAAAGTCGTCCATGCGCACACCCTCCATTCGGCGGCGGCGAGGTCAATCGTAAGAGACCACCCAGTTTCCCGGAAACTAACGCAGGTCGTCGGTACGAACGTTGAAGAGAGGTCGCGTTAGGCCATCATTTTTCATCATCAAAAATTCACTTCCGTCGGGATTGGAAAGCACCGCTTCGACTGGCTGAAATAAAGGTCGGCGCACAAACTTAACAAACCAGCCAAAATGCTGTTTTTGGTTGAGCGCGATTTTCTGCTCGTTAGTAATCAAGCTAAAAAAGTCGTATGGAATAGGAGGCATGCGCATGCGGTGTTCTGCAACGCTTTGCGACTGTGCATTGTTGATGGGCTCAACGGCGCTCGTATTGACCTCTATTTATGACTCCAAAACACAGAATGACAACTTTGCATGCTCGGCCAATCCGACCGCTGTTCAAATTGTGAGCCACGTCGCAAATTTGACGCTGGTACTAACCCGCGTTGCTACATCAGCCAGGTATTCACGGCGTCTTGATTCGTCAACACGAGTTGTTGAGCTCTGGGGTCCTCAAGCAATGGACCGGTTTTGACGTTCAAGAGTTGCAGTAGATAGGGCGCGAGTTTAGCTCTGACTGGGAGTTCAAGACAGCCTTCAACCATGTTGTAGTCGTGAGCGATGACTTCCTGTTGCTCCAACGACAGACGCGAATCTGGTTCAATCTTCAACGTTACTATCTGCTGCCAATCTTCATCCTGATCTGCGAGGTGGGGACTTGCATCCATCAAGTCTGCTTCGCCACGGAATCGACTCAGCACGAAGTCCCTGAAGTCCTGGTTTTTCTCACACCATGCCCGGACATGCCAGCGATAACCAGTCCAAACCAACGTGTGCGGTACGATGATTCTGCCTTCACGGTCCGGGTTGTTGAGCGAAACGTAATCGACATCAATGCGGCGATGTTCTGTCATGGCCTGGATGATCGGTCTCAGGAGCTCAGCTGGTAGTTCGCGCGACGGCGCATTGACGACCTCAACACTAGCGGCAGCTACGGGGAGGTGACCGAGAATCCGCTGGACATCGCTTTGTTGCGCTGCAAGCTGCAAGTATTCCGAGGCAAGTCCGCGCGTCAGAATTGGAGCGAAGTCCTCGGACGGTGAATAGTGTTTCGCGACCGCATCGTAAACAAGATCACCTCGCTTAAGTGCCCTTCGATAGTTACTTAGGTCTTTATTGGCTTGTTGGCGACCAATGCCAAAGGTCTTGCACAACTTTCGTGTGGTAAGCCGACCCTCCCACAGCGAGATAAGCTCTATGTAGCGGTAGCGGAGCAGTTGCTCCCAGCGCTGGTTGGTGTGATCGGTCAGGTGAGTCTCGGACATGGCCCTACGTTAAAGGCTCGCGAGTATCTCCTCAATATGCTGAACTGTTGTTCGCGGATTGACGATGCAAAAGCGCAGCACTGTCTCGCCGTTGTGCTTTGTGGGCGTGACGAAAGACTGACCGGTTTCAAGTTGATGATCACTCCAGTTTGCATAGTCTTCGGGGTTCCAACCTTTTCTTCGGAACACACAGATCGAAAGATTTTGCTCTGCAACTAGCTCAAGATCAGGGTGTCGCTCGATCCGCACGGCGGCTTCTTTTGCGACAGCCAGCGTCTGCTCAACCGCATCGGCGTAAGCTTCCGTTCCATGTGTGGCAAGGCTGAACCACAGTGGCAGTCCGCGTGCTCGCCTGGAGAGGTGGTGTGCGTAGTCGGAGACATTCCAGACACCGTCATAGACGACCTCTAGGTAGGCCCCTTGTTGCTGGTGTGCTTCGCGGGCCAATCGTGGGTTCTGATAAATCAGGGCGCAGCAGTCAAAGGGCGCGAATAGCCATTTGTGTGGGTCGACGATAAAGCTGTGCGCCAGTTCAATGCCATTGAACCCCTCCCGAATGCTAGGGGCAGCGAGACCTGCGCCACCATAGGCGCCATCTACATGCATCCACACTTCGTGTTCATGGCTAACGCGGCCAATGCCCTGCATATCGTCAATGACGCCGAGGTTTGTGGTGCCGGCCGTGCAGGCCACGGCAAATAGCCTTTTGCGATCTATTTCCGACAATCCTGCAATTGCTTCTTCAACATCCTGACCGGTAAGACGATCGCCGCCTACCTCGAGAAGGTCGACGTCCATCACGTAGGTTGCCTGCTTAATGGAGGCATGCGCGCCCTTCGATGAGATGACTAGGCCGCGTAATGGCTCTAAATCCGGCTTCCCGCGTCGCCATTCGTGTCTAGCAGCAACTAGCGCCGAGAGGTTTCCCGCGGTTCCACCGCTGACAAAAGCACCTCCTGCGTTTAGACCGAAACCTGCTAGGTCAGCTATCCATCGCAGTGCTTGATTCTCGGCGTAGGTTGCACCTGCACTCTCTAGCCATGAACTACCGCAAATACTGGAGGCGCCTACAATCAGGTCAAAAAGCGTAGAGGCTTCAGTGGGCGCAGCCGGCACAAACGCTAGGAATTTTGGGTGATCAGTTGAAATGCAGGCAGGTGCGAGGACATCAGTAAATAGTCTGAGCGCCTCGAGACCACCCAAACCTTTATCAGTGATGGTTTGTCCCGCCATTGCCATCAATTGCGCGGGTGTCATAGGGGCGTCAATTTCGGGAGGATCCATACGCATACGTTCAACGCTGTAGCGAACGATAGCTTGCTGCAGTACTTCCATGTCCTTCGTGATTTCGTGCACGGCATAACCCCCAATAAAGCTTTAAGCCGAAAGCTTAACAATGCGACGAGGACGATCGAATACCCTTGTAGGTTTAATTTTGCAGCTTAGGTCTTGTGGTGACGAAATCGATATATGAGGGCGCTGCCCAAGAGCGCGCCCACTGAGCACAGCAGCACAAGTGCCACCGGCTCTAAGAGTCTTCCCACATATAAAAGACCCGCAACAGCTCCGAAGGTTGCAGAGCTCAGTGAGTGGACGCAGCCATAAACGGCAGAGGCAGCACCGACTTTGTGTGGATAGAGAGAAACGGCACCCATAGAGGCGTTGGCTGAAATCAGTCCGATGCCGAAGAAAAAGAAGATGGAAAGAATGGCAAACCCGACTGTGAAGAAGGGCAGATACAGCGTTAGAAAAAGCACCAGAGCATTGGCGCCCAAACACACAAAGGTGCCTCGATGAAGTGTTTTATCTTGTCCCCACTTCATGACCAGCCGCGAGCTCAGCAAACTGCCAAGAACAAATCCAATTACGGTGATTGCGAAGGCCAGACCAAAGTATTCGGTTGGGACTTGAAAGACGTCTTTAAGGAAAAAGGATACCGTCGAGAGGTAGATGAACAGGCCACAAAACGACAGGGTTCCAGCGATCTGGTAGCCCAAGAACTTGGGGTTGCCAAGGCAGTCCCTAAAAGAGATCGCAATATCTCTCAAGGTAAGCTTGCCCTTGCTGTCAGTGGTAGGATTGCTACCCCCAGACTGGAGCGATGATAAGCCGAGATAAACGAGCACGGCGAAAACTGATTGAGCGACAAAGGTAAAGCGCCAACCAAATTCGACTGTAATGTATGCGCCCAATGTTGGCGCTATAAGCGGCACGCTCGCCATAGCAGCGCCGGTCAAGGCCATCATCTGCGCTGCCTTATCGCCTTCAAAGCGATCGCGTATGAGCGCTCTAGCAATAACGGCCCCGCTGGCTGCCGCGGCGCCTTGTGCGACTCGAGCCAGCCACATGTACTCGATATTCCAGGCAAGCGAGCTTAGGAGGGAAAAAGCGATATAGGTCAGGGTGCCCACTCGGATAACTGGGAGCCTTCCGAACTGATCGGACAGTGGTCCGAAAATTATTTGACCACAGGCCACGCCCAGCATGAAGAGACTGAGTGTTAGCTGGCTTTGCGAGATAGAGCTTCCCAGCGCTTCGGTCATAGTCGGGATGGCGGGTAGGTAGAGATCTGTCGAGATCGGCACAAAGGCCAATAACCCCGTCAGCGTGGCAAACGTAATGACGTCCCTACGGGTGAATTTACTGTTGGGAGAGCTCAATTAATGGTTGGTACTTCTAACGGGATCACAGGGCAGGTTTCGGGTATGAAAAACTGACCGTTTTCCAAGTCCATGAAGTCAAGACCAATGGCGCTGCCGTTCGTCAGCACAGCCACTCGGATCATGTAGGCGCTGTTGGCGTGCTTTATTTCAACCATCTGAAACATGGTGACGCCGGCACCGGCTTCTTCAGCCATGCGAACAGCTGTATGTTCCATATAAGTTTTCGCTTGTCCCGGTTCCATGGGGGTTAAGGATTGCTGCAATACATCGCTTAAGCGCGCTTCAATGGCGGATCTATTTTCATCAGCCAGCAGCGTGGCTGATACAAACGCTCTATCTGTGTTCATTGCATTCCCCCTTGGGAGTGACTCCCAAATGCGGCGGCGAGTGTAGCATCAAGTCTAATGCAATGCGCTAATGTCAGCATGTAAAAGCCGTGATAGACTTCGCGCCCTGTCGATCGTGACAGCCGCTCCGCCCGTAGCTCAGCTGGATAGAGCACCAGGCTTCGAACCTGGGTGTCGGGAGTTCGAATCTCTCCGGGCGGGCCA
>Ga0163109_10000452_pt1 | contig 33115 bp, 34 predicted proteins | sample CRUFie1St13metaG_FD_108704 | JGI IMG/M metagenome (GOLD analysis project Ga0163109, IMG submission 108704) | Marine microbial communities from the Costa Rica Dome - CRUD Field 142mm St13 metaG | ecosystem: Environmental > Aquatic > Marine > Oceanic > Photic zone | place: Costa Rica: the Eastern...
CGGATGCGCCTTGGCGTTGGTGATAAATTCATGCTGCAGCATGGCTAAAGTTTATCCCAACCGCCTCCTGCTTGGAACCGAGCGGCGGCGGTGATAGAGTCCACGCTCACAAAAACTTACCCGCTGAACAAAACGCTGTGAGTGTTCCGGTCAAGTCAGATCGGCCCCGAATTACTGCTGCCACCAATGACGTGACAGCTTGCCAGTGAAATAACTTAGGAAGTCTCTTTGCTCGCTTATTTACACAGACATATAAATTCGGTCTGGCTCTGTCTGGTCGCCCTGGTTCTCGGCCTCCTGCTGCTGTTTCCGGACTGGCTTACAAGAGATTCAATTTCTGCCTATCTGGCTAGCCTGGGCTCCGGCGCGCTACTGGTTTACCTTCTGATGTGTATGACTCGTTCGCTGCTAATGATCCCTGTTACTCCATTTGTTCTGGCGGGCGCCATCACTTTTCCCGATTTGTTAATGCTTATTTTCGCTATCTCCCTGGCCGGTATTGTAGTGGGGGCCTTCCTGATATACAGTTTTCCGGCTTTTGGCGGCTATGATCGACTGCTGGAAGAGAGGTATCCGGCAAAAATATCTATGCTACGGAAGAATATGCACGGAAACCGTTCATTCTGGATAATTGCCGGCTGGTCGTTTTTTCCTTTGGTACCCACAGACCTAATTTGCTACGTAGCTGGCATGGTGAGACTCCCTTTTCGGAAAGTAGTTGGACCTTTGATGGTAGGCGAGGTCCCGCTCGTTACCATCTATGTGTATCTTGGCTCAGAGTTTGGCGATTGGTTACGAATATGACAGCGAAATTTCAGCTCGGTGACTCGATAAAACTGATCCGAAATATAAGGACAACAGGCACTATTGCGCCCAGTTCGCAGGCTCTAATCAGGGCCCTTCTGAAGCCTATTGATTTTGAAACATCACGCTGTTTCGTCGAATTGGGACCAGGTAACGGATGCGTAACCCATGCCCTGCTGCATCGGATGCATCCGGGAAGCCAGCTGATTTGTCTGGAACTGAACCCTGAATTTGCAGATCAGTTGCGGAGGATTGAAGACTGTCGCATTCACATTTATAACTCCTGTGCATCCTCAATTCGCAGTATCCTGGATGAATTACAGATCAGCGAAGTCGATCATGTCATCTCCAGTTTACCGTTGGCCCTGATTGACGATGACACGGTTAGCCTTATACTCGCCAGTGTCGGAGACAACCTGCGAAGCGGTGGCCGGTTTCTTCAGTATCAATACTCGCTGGCCAATTATGGGGACATGAAGCCCTTGTTCAGCGACGTCAAGCTGCGCTTCACCCTCCGTAATATGCCGCCCGCGTTCCTCTATGATTGCGTAAAATAGTGCTGCAGATTGGCTTACTCAGGTAAAGCAAAGGCCACCATTTCCGGCGCGTGGCGCGAATCCCCGATGGCGACAAGTAGATACTGCCTGCCGTTGTAGACATAGCTGACCGGTGGATTGGTGGTGCCCGCCTCCATTTCGATTTCCCACACCACTTCGCCGCTGCTCTTGTCGTAGGCGCGGAACCAAGGGCCACCACTGTTGGTGGCAATTTCAATGGGCATATCCGGTGGGATGCGGCCACCTCGGCGCTGATTGGTCATCCCTTCACCGATAAAAAGAAGGCTCTTTGTCAGCAACGGGGAAGGGCGCCCGGGTACACCCAATTTCCCCAAATCCAGATGCGCAATGGCGGGGTTGTCTACTGGGCCCCAGCCATTGGGTACCATCCACTCGTGTTCACCGGTATTCATATTGATCGCAGTAATTCTTCCGTAAGGCGGTTTGAACAGGGGCAGCCCTTGTGGGCCAGCCAGCCAGCGTCTGGAACCTTTGGTGTAAGACAGGTTTGTCATTTCAGGGTCACCCGGCAGCAGATCGGCGATGAAGGGTGAGGTGATAGAGGGAACATAGAGCATACCGGTCTCAGGGTCGAAAGCCGCTCCCTGAACATCCGCTCCGCCCTGCGAACCCGGCAACTGTATCGTTCCTTGAGTCCCATTTTCGGTTGCAATCGATGGCGGTGTAAATAACGGCCCGGTGACGTAGAGACTCGCGATGTCCAGCGCCTGTGCGCGAAGCTCCGGTGTAAAGTTGATCAGATTCTCTTCCGTAGAGCCCTGCAGGTCGAACGGCGCAGGCTTGGTGGGAAAGGGTTGGGTTGCCGCGGTTACCTCTCCGGGGACGTCAGACTGGGGTACTGGGCGCTCCTCAATATCCCAGACCGGTTCTCCGGTTTTACGGTCAAAGACAAAGACGAAAGCCTGTTTCGTCAATTGAGCCACTGCCTTAATTTCCCGCCCTTCGACGTTAATGTCCATCAAAATCGGGGCCGCCGGTGGATCATAGTCCCACAGACCGTGATGCACAGTCTGATAGTGCCAAACGCGTTCCCCCGTTTCGGCGTTTACAGCAACGAGGCTCTGGCTGAACAAGTTGTCGCCAATTCGGTGTCCGCCATACATGTCGTTTGTTGCTGAAGAGATGGGCATATAAACCAGCCCCAGTTCTTCATCCGCGCTAAACAGGGCCCATACCGGTGCGTGCCCGGTGTAGGACCAAGAGCGGTCTTGCCAAGTATCAGTACCGAATTCTCCGTCTTGCGGGATGGTGTGGTAAGTCCATCTGAGGTCGCCGTTTTTCACATCAAATGCATGGACATCGCCCCTGAATGCTTCCTTGTTCGGAAACGTGTCCGACATCGCCTGCCCGATGACAACGACATCGCGAACCACCATGGGAACGCCGCCCCAGCGGAATCGCTCGAATTCAACAGGGAAAAGCTGCAGATCGACGCGACCATCAACGCCAAAATCTTCAAATGTCGTGCCATCTTCCGGATTCAAGGCATATAGGAAGGTACCACGTTGCACGAATAGACGCTGTTCATCTCCTTCGCTCCAGTAAGCAACACCGCGTGTTGATGCCCCCGGTAGGCCCTCTGCTCCTCCGGGGGGCTCCTGCACCCAGAGTGTTTCACCGGTACCGGGATGAAAGGCTTCTACCAGACCAACGCCATTAGTGACATAGCCGACCCCGTTGATGATCAGTGGCGCGGCATTCCAGTTTGTGGTGTAGCGCTGATTGGGATTGATGTCGAGATACTGAGGATCCAGCCCAGGCCGGCGCCACACGACTTCAAGATCTGCCACGTTGTCAATATTGATACCATCAAGCGCTGTATATTTGGTGCTACCCGTATCACCACCGTAGGCCTGCCATTCACCTCCACGCGCGCCCTGGCCGGCACGTTGGAACGTGTTCTCGGATTGGTCCGAGACTTGCTGATTTGTTTTTGCTTGATCAGCCGTCACCACTGTTGTGGATTGGCTTTGAGGCTCACTGCAGGACAGAAGCAGGGCGTTTGCGCAGAGCAGGGTGAGCAGTTTCAGGCTAAGAGGCTGGAACATGATTGGCATTCCTATCTTTTTATTCATTTCGCATTCTACCCAAAAAGTCGGTGACGTAAAAAAGCTATTGTGTTGAGAAGATGGGCGATACGCCGGGCGCGGCACTGGTCGCAGATAGCCTGGCCCGGTTTGGGCCCTGAAAGGAGCAATGCGGGACGGGTTGCTCGGCAGGAAGGCTAATCAGAATCCGGATTAGTCAATTCCCAGGAGCTGCTTGCGATGAGCAGGATAGCTGCTTTTCTCGCTTAACCAGATAGCCAGAAAGCGCTCGGTAAATGCCGGATCAGAAATACTGCCGACCACCTGACCATTGAAGACAAACTGGCTTGCGAGCTCCTCAGTCACCTGCAGCAGGAGCTGGTCGCCTTTTTTGATGTCGGGCCATATGCCATTGAGCTTGCCCAACCAGGTTTCAGCGGCTTTTGAATAAAGCCCCTGTTTTTGCCATTCCGAACGGGTGCGGTCCACAAGGTCTTTGCTTCTGATTCGCCTGCGATAGTCGATCCTGAGAGTAAGGTTGGGTTCGACACCCCGGTAAATACCGTCTTCGCTGTACAGATAAGAGTCGTAGATTGCCCAGAAAAAAACTTTGAGCCTTGCCGCGCCGATTTCTGTCAGACCGTCAGGCACATTTGCACGCGCAGGGAGGACTGCGCTAAAGCTCAGTGCAATCGTAAAGGCAATCCGCAGCGAGCGCTTAGAACAGTTCATCCGTTCGCCTGACACCATTCTCGGCAAGCCAAAACATCGCGGGAAGCGCGATTGCCCAAATCGCAGAGAGCGCCACCAGCGCAAGTGCGTCTGATGAGCCGAAAGAAACGGCACCCAGACGTTCACCTACGGCATAGTTGAACGGAAAAGCCAGTGCACCACAAATTGCCGCAATCCATTTGCTGCGGCCGACGATTTCGAGCGAGAGGAACAGCGTAGTCGTAAAGGCAGCCCAGAGCAGCACGAGCCAGAGCGGGATAAAAAAGAGGGTAGGGCCAAACTGAAAAACGCCCAGAACTGTGAGCAGACTGTCGATACTTACACCAAGCCCAAAGAGCATCAGAAATTTGCGGACGCGGAATATCTGGTGCTGAACCAGCAAGGTAAGGTAGCCCGCCACCGCTGGGGCGAAGGCCCACCAGTACGACTCACGCCCTACTACGCAGCCCAGCCATGTCAGGTTGAAAGCCACGACGTTGACAGGTTTCGACAGCAGAAACTTTGGCACGGCGATGACTTCTGAGCAGTTCGGGCGCAGAACCGCTTATAAATGTGGTGCTTTACTGGCCAGCAGCTGAACGGCGCTGATACGGCGCTCCAGAAATCCGCCCTCGCAGTAGCCCAGATAGTAAAGCCAGAGATTGCAGAACCTGTCGTCATAGCCGCTGGCCAGAAGATCCGATTTACTGTCCAGAAACTGCTCGCGCCAGCGGGCGAGTGTTAATGCATAATCCTGTCCGATGTCGAGGACGTCCCTGACGATCAGTTCGGTCTTGTCTGCCATGATCTGAGTCATCAGTTTCATGGACGGCAGAAACCCACCGGGGAATACGTGCTTTTGGATGAAATCTTCGCTTCGGCTGTATTCGGCGTATCGCTGATCGGCAATGGTAATCGCCTGCAGCATCATCAGCCCGTTGGGCTTTAACAGGCTGTTCAGTTTTTCAAAGAAACCGGTGAGGTAGCGTTTGCCGACAGCCTCGATCATTTCCACCGATACAACTTTATCGTACTGCCCTTGGAGTGAGCGATAGTCCTGGTCGAGTAGAGTAATCTTAGATTCGAGACCGGCAGCGCGCACCTGAGCTTTGGCGTAATTTAGCTGTTCATCCGAAATCGTGGTTGTCGTGACCCTGCAGCCATAATGCGTGGCGGCGAATAGGGCAAGTCCGCCCCAGCCGGTGCCGACTTCCAGCAGATGGTCATTCTCGCTAAGCCGGAGCTGTTCACAGATCCGCGTTAATTTGTTGGTCTGTGCATCTGCCAGAGAGTCTTCGAGGCTGTTGAATACGGCCGATGAGTACTGCATGCGCGGATCTAAGAAGCGCTGGTACATGTCATTGCCAAGGTCGTAGTGCGCCAGTATGTTTTTCTTGGCCTGACTGCGGGAGTTTGTGCGACTGAGCAGCCGCACCATGGCGAGCGGCTTGAACAGCCATCCAAAGCGACTGCCCCAGTAATCCATCATGCTCAGATTGCGAGCGAAAAAGCGTGTCACCTGAGTGATGTCGGGGGAGGTCCACCAACCGTCTACGTAGGCTTCTCCGGCAGCTGTGTTGCCGCCGAGCAGCGCGCGGGCATACGCGCGGGTATCGACCACGTCGGCTTCGGCCCTGAGCGCTGAGTTCTTGTCACCGACTTCCGCGATGATCCGGCCTTTTTCGCGCAGCAGAAAGTGTCCTTCGCTGGCGTGGCTGAGGATTTTAATGAAGAGATTGCGAAGCAGCTCAGCGGATTTTGGGGTCCGTTCTGCCGGCAACAGGCGTTGACCGGTGCCCAGGCTCAGGTCTTTGTTACTCATGCTGTACCTTTTCGTGTCTCGATCGCTTGTTTCTTGGGATGTCTGAAGAGCGGCGTGCGTTTGACAAACAAGCGCAAAGCCTCCCAATAGATTCCCAGCACAAGATACAGCGTTTGGCTGGGAGTTCTGATAAGTACGCGGCTCAAATTGCTTTGGTTTATTTCGAGTCTTTTGAGGCTGAGCGTTGCGTCGAACACTTTTTTGTCAGGCTCATTCTGGTCGTGTACGCCGATGTGCACCGAGCAATGACCGGCATCCGGCGGCTGGATTATCCAGTGATAGTTTTGCTGCATCGGGTTGAAAGGTGACACATGAAATGCTTTGGCATGGGGCTGGATGTCGGCAAGATCCAACAGGTAATAATGTCTTTCATGCCAAGGTGTATTGCTTACCTCGGCGAGCAAATACCTGAATCGGCCCTGCTGCCTGAGGTAGTAGACGTTCAGAGGACTGAAATAAAAGCCCAGATAGCGAAGATGAACCAGGCAGAATACGTCACCCTCCGTGTCTTCTGCAGCCAGCCCGGTAAGCTCGGCGATTTTTGCTTTCACACTGCGGCCTAAATCTTCCGCTCCCCCGAGGTAGTCAGCACGCTTGAATCTGGCCCATCGGTACCATTCCGTGCCCAGCTGCCAGTGACGGTCCAATAACTTTGGCAACTCATCAGTTTTGAGCAGAAACATGCGGATCGGATACTCAAACTCATGCAGGGTCGGAGAAAACCGGCGATGACGGACGATCCCCGAAAAGAGCGCACTCTCCAGCGCGTCAGAGTCCGCTAGACTGGCATCAGGCGCGCGACTCACAGGCTTTGCCCGAATCTTTCGGCAACATCCAGAGCGCTACGTACTCCATCCTCATGAAAGCCGTTATACCAGTAGGCGCCGCAGAAGTGCGTTCGGTTGTGACCACAAATTTCTGTTCTTCGCCCCTGTGCCACGTTGGATTCAGCGGAGTAAACCGGGTGGGCGTAAGTGAACTCTCGCAAAGTTTTTTCTGGATTGATCTTGTGCGCGGCGTTGAGCGAAACGAGGAAAGGCTCGGGGCTATTCAGCCCCTGAAGAATATTCATACAGTAGGTGACCAAGGGCAGGTCGTGATCGCCTCGTTCCCCCGCGAGAAAGTTCCAGCTGGCCCAGGCGAGTTTGCGGCTTGGCATGAAGCTGTCGTCAGTATGGAGGATGACGCTGTTTTCCTGGTACCTCATGGCTCCCAGTATCTCCTGCTCGAGATCACTCGCATCCTGCAGCAGCGTCAGCGCTTCGTCACTGTGACAGGCCAATATCACTTCGTCAAAGTGTTCAGTGCCCGAAGCGGACGTGATGCTTATCGAGTTTTCGTCACGGGTCACCGAATGGACCGGGGAGTTAAGTCTTATGCGATCTGCGAAGCCCGAAGTCATCGGTTTGATGTAGCTGTGCGACCCTCCTTGCAGTACATACCATTGAGGACGGTTCTTGATGTCGAGCAGACCATGATTCAGAAAGAACCTGAGAAAAAAGCTAAGCGGGAATTGGCCCGCCTGAGCAACACTGCAGGACCAGATGGCTGCAATCATAGGCAGCAGATAGTTTTCCCGCAGACCGCGGCCTAGGCCCTGCGCCTGAAGAAATTCGTCCAGTGTGATGTCAGCTATATCACTCGACGCAATCGCCAGCTTGCTGGCCTTGTTGAATTTGAGAATGTCGGCCACTAGGCGGATAAATTTCGGTCTGATCAGATTGATCCTCTGCGCGAACAGCGTATTTAGATTGTGGCCGTTGTATTCGAGATTCTCAGTGTCATTGCGGACGCTGAAGCTCATCTCTGTTGCCCGCAGTGAGACGCCCAGCTGCGCCATAAAACTCAGGAAATTGGGGTAATTGCGGTCGTTGCATACTATGAAGCCAGTGTCGATTTCATAGCTGCCGGAGGTTGTCTCGACCGGAACCGTGTGGGTATGGCCGCCGATATAGTCATTAGCCTCGAATACTGTGATGTCGTGCTCACGCGAGATCAAATAAGCGCAAGTCAGTCCTGATATCCCACTGCCAATAATTGCGATACGCTGCTTTGTCATTGTTATTGCTCTTTTCCAGACCAGCCCGATTACAACGGCAGAGGCTGTCAGGCGGATGTTAGCGGGGCTATGACATTAAGATCTTCGTCAGTAAAAACCGTTGCCAAGCGAATGGCATTAAGGAGACTGTTTTCATGATGCCGGTAAACAGCCTTGGAAAGTGGATCTCGCTCTGTTCTCTCTCGAGTCCCTGTCGGATCCGTCGTGATGCAAATTCGACATCCACCCGCATCGGCATCGGAAAATCATTGAGGTCGGTCAAGGGCGTCTCGACAAATCCCGGAGCAATATAACTGACGTGGATGCCTTCTTTGCCGAGCGTGATGGCCAGTGTCTTCGCAAGATACTCGATTGCCGCCTTCGAAGCGCCGTAGGCCTCCGCCCTCGGCAGCGGCAGGTAGCTTGAACTGCTGCCCATCAGTGCCAAACTGGAGCCCGCCGCCAATTTGGGGATTAGGGCTTCGAGGCAATTCGCAAGACCAATCAGGTTGATGCGTATGACTCTTTCAAAACTGGCGGCATCGAAGTTGCTGGCATCGATGTATTCGCAGGTTCCTGCATTCAGAATGACCAGATCTAGTTCGGGGAGGGTGGCGAGAGCGGCGAGACAGTCCTCGCGATTTTGGACGTCAAAGGTGATAGGTGTTGCTTTATCGCCGAATGCTTTGACCAGTTGGTGTAGTACCGGTTTGTTTCGTCCGCAGCAGTGAACCGTGTTCCCTGCCGCTAGGTAATCCTGTGCCAGCTTCAGACCGATACCCGAGGTGGTGCCGGTAATCAGAATGTTCATTGTCTGAGATGTGATTTGAGCCTGCGGATGACGGGACCCAGTAGCGGGACATTTTCGTACAGCAGAGAACCCAGATCGAAGTAATCGCGGTGATAGTAAACTTTGCCGTTTCGCGTGCGCAAATAGCTGGCACCCTCTACCCGGACAGTTTCACCCCCCCGCAGCTTCGGGTGATTCAGAAACATGGTCCATGTCATAAAGACATCGGTGTCGTTAACGATGGTCGAGTGAAACTTGAATGCGCACTTATCAAGGTTAGCGAATTGCTTAGTAAAGTACTGCATCAGGGCCGGTCGGCCCTGCACGGCATGTGACGGGTCTTCAAAGTAGATGTCCGAGGCGTAGAGTGATTCTATGTCTGAGAGATATTCTGTGCCCAAGCTCTGATAGGCCTCTTTGACGCGAGACGCCAAGTAGTCTGCGCTGGTCAGATTTTGTGCAGACTTTAGTTCAGGAGTCGGGGTCATGGGCTGTCAGCCTAACTTTTACTGGTATCATCCTTTAACGGAGTCTGCTACTGTTTAGATCACCTCTATACATATAGCTGAATCTAAGTGATCCGTGGCCCCCTGTATTTCGTTTTGAAGGGTTATGGAAGACGTAGTTTCTGGCGCTGGAAGCGTGCTTATGGGCTCTTTAGCCAAAACAAAATCGATTAAGAAACCGGTAGCCTCGTCTGTACAAAGCATTTCTAGTAGCGAGTCCGATACTGATGAGCTGTTGTTGATAGCCGTGGGCAACCATCAGGATCGGGCGGCCTTCAACGCCTTATTTTCGCGCTTTTCCAACAAAATTTATGCAATGGGCATGAAGCTGACTCGAAACGAGCAGCTGTCGCACGATCTCGTGCAGGAAGCCATGTTGACAGTTTGGCAGAAAGCACCGCTGTATGATCTCGACCGGGGAACAGCGCAAAGTTGGATATTCACGTTAACTAGAAATCGGTGTTTCGACATTCTTCGTAAGATGAAGCGTCAGCCCGCGACAGTAAGCGCGGATGATATCTGGCCGCAGGAGGGCGATGTAGACTCCCAGTTGGTGCACGAGGAAGAAGGCACCATGGAAGTCGAAGTCAGCAAAATAGAAAGTTTTTACAGTCAACTCCCCGTCGCACAGCGGGCCGTTGTAGAACAGATTTATATTCATGATCGCACTCACGAAGAGGCGGCTGCAGTGCTGGAGATTCCGCTAGGAACGCTCAAGTCTCGGCTCAGACTTGGCGTGGGGAAATTGAGACAAATGGTTGGTACCGAAGTATGAATATCGACGCAAATTATCACCCGACACCTGAACAGCTTGAGGGCTTCGCGCAAGGCTCTCTCACACCCGGCATGAATGTGGTCATCTCCGCTCACGTTGAGATGTGTGCTATTTGCCGCAAATCGATTAGCGAACTGGAACAGGCCGCCTCCGAAGAGTGGCTAAGGAGCACGCCAGATACTCGGGCGAGCAGCATTAACTTCTCGGCAATGATCGAAAGCATTGTTGACCATCCCCAGATTAAGAGTGACAGCGCTACCTCAGACAATGTGTCCGAAATTCACATGCTAGATCACAGTGTAACGTTGCCCCGCGCGCTCGCGAAGGTTGCCTCCGACGGTCTAGTCTGGAACCGGCTTGCCGGCGGTATCAATCAGGCGATGGTGACACTGGACGATCAGACGCAGTGCGAATTCCTGTATATGAAACCCGGCAGTCAGGTGCCTGTGCACAAGCACCAGGGTAATGAGGTTACGCTGGTTCTGGATGGCAGCTTCGAGGACGATCTGGGACACTACAAGCCTGGTGACTTCGTAGTACGCACTGCCAAGGACCTGCATCAGCCTGCCAGTGAAGAGGGATGCCTTTGCTTCGCCGTGCTAGACAGCCCGCTGACTTTCACCAAGGGGCTGGCCCGCCTACTGAATCCGTTTATTCGTTATCGCTTCCGGCGAGCGACGTCCGCAGCGGCTGCGCACTAGCTTCTAATTAGTTCGGTCACCTTCAGCCCGATTGAGTCTTGAGGGTGACCTGGCCAGCAAAGCTATCCCACCTCCTCATCGATTCGTACCTCTTCTCTCGGCGTCGATGTTCATCGCAATAGTAATCCGTTCTCCCTTTCCGGAGTGTGGCCGAACTCCGTGCCGAAGCCATTCCGGAAACAAGATAAGATTTCCACGCTGGAGCTCAATTTCCGTCTGGTACTGCTGAGGCTCGCCATCAGCGCCCCGCATTCGAAAGGCCGTGTCACGCATCGCGGTCATGAGAAATCTTGGATCTTGCAGGTAAAAGCTTCCTCCGGCGTTACGGGATTCCTGCTCAGTCTCATAGCCCATATCAATGTAGAGCACAGCAGCCCACAGATTGCCTGGATAACTATGTAAAAGATTTAGCCCACCCGCAGGAGTCACATTTGCCCACATGCGCACAATCCACTGGCGGTCTTCCGTCGAGGACTCTTTAAAGTGACTCATCCGTTTGGCAATTTTAACTGCAGCCTCAGCAAGTCTCTGTGCCGCAGGGCCACACCATTCGAGCATGTCACTTTCGGAGTGCCAACCTCCCAGGTTAGATCGACTAAGCCCCTTTGATACGGTTTTGCGCTTCCTAATTACCTCCTCCAATTCTCTCATTACTGTATCAGCATCTTTTAGTCTTCCATAGGCAATCGGGGTCTCAAAAGCCCTATTGGTTGAGCTTCGATACGTAGAGCGTGATTTTCTGCTGAAGTATTGGATTGCATTGAAGTTGTGAATCTTTATCCAAGAATTGTTATGGAGCCCAGAGTTTAAGACCTAGCGTTAATTATTGTAAACAATGACCAGCTCGCGCCCACTTGCTTGTCATAAAAGTGAAATGGTTTGGTCTCAGAAATGAAATACAAGCGGAATATCATTGCCATGCATTTTTAATTTACGTTGTTTCGGACAGGAGAACACATGAAAGTAACTAAGATAAAGCTTAGTGCGATCGCCAGTGGCGTTGCTCTTGGCATAGCCTCTGCAGCTTCGCAGGCTGCGCAGCCTCCCGCTTTCGCACTCACTGGACCCAAAACGGGTGCAGAGATACAGATTGGCGGAACACTCAACAACAGAGCTTCATATCAGGCCGTTATGCCTGCCGCTGATTCCTTCGATATCGTTGCAACGATCAAGCCGGAAAGTGCCGACGTAGGCAAGTCTGGCTCTCTTGTTGTTGCACTCGAGGTTGAAGGTTTAGGAACTTTTAATCTCTTATCCGGGGGTATCTGGTTGCCGCTTGATCTCGCCAACATCCAGGCCTACAAGACGAAGACCCTCACAGCGTCTGAAGACATCACCATACTCGATAATTTTATAGGTACGGACACCAATCTCACGGGCACAACATTAAAAGTCTATGTCGCTTACTACACTGACGGCGATATCTCAAATATCACATACAACACAACAGCGGCAGCAGTTGCGATCAATACAACCCCAAGCGGATGCCCAACGGGGACGACTGCGAATTCCGCGACCTATAATGGCTTGCCGGTTTGCAACCTCCCAGTCGGTGACCCCATAACCACAGACATGCATCTGACCGCTAACAATGCCTACTTCTTCTCGGGTACCGTATTTGTTGGCAACAATACCGTAAACACCCCGTTCGCAGACAAGGTGAGTCTAACGATCGATCCAGGTGTGAACATTATATCCGAGGGAGGTCAGTCGGCTCTCGTGGTCAGCCGCGGCGGTAAGATTTTTGCCAATGGATCTCCAGACAAGCCGATCATTATGACCTCCAGCCAAGATGATGGCTCGCTCGATGTTCTTAACGCCCGGGGCTTATGGGGCGGCGTAGCGATCAACGGTTCCGCAACCCAGAACACCGCCAGCGGATACGCGCAGGGCGAAGGCTCTACTGGTGAATACGGCGGCGGCACGAGCCCTAACGATTCTGATAACAGCGGATCGATGACATACGTTCAGGTTCGTTACGCAGGCTATCCAATCACGGCAGATGACGAATTGAACACGATTTCACTGCACGCTGTCGGTAGCGGGACGACTCTCGATTACATCCACAGCCACAATGGGGCCGATGACGGCATCGAGTTTTACGGCGGGACTGTCAATGCAAAGCACATCCTTATTACAGGCCAAGACGACGACGCCCTTGACTGGACTAACGGCTGGACTGGCAACCTCCAGCACGTGGTGATCAAGCACACCACCTCTGGAGATAACTGTATCGAGGCTGACAACCTTGGGGCAAACCCAATTGCCACTCCGCGCTCTAATCCCACGATCTCAAACCTGACTTGCATTACCAGCTCCACCCAAAAGAGCAGCGGCCACGCATTCGAGCTCAAAGCTGGGACAGCGATGCAGATGTACAACTCAGTCGTTGGAGGTGTGATTGAATCCACTGAAGGGTGCATCTTGATTGCGGGTGATGAGACTTTCTCCCAATCGGGATCTTCAGCTGCGACTCTCAATGGGACTTTAAAAATGGAGCGCTCTTACATTACGACCGCCTGTGCGGCGGCGCTCGCGGGTAGTGGCACCTTTACGACCGCGGAATGGTTTGCAGCCCAAGCAGGCACTACTTCCGGATCCGTTGACCTGGGCGGCCCCAACGGATGGACAAACGGTTCCGTAATAAATGCCAAGACTGCAACTACTGATCTCGGGACATTCTTTGATACTGTAGACCATATCGGTGGTGTGAAAGATGACACTTCCGATTGGACAAAGGGCTGGTCTTACGATTACGACTAGACCGACCAACGCAATTGGTATTCGCGGGGGAGCGTTTAGCGCTCCCCGTTTTTTTACATAAAGCGCGTGTCAATTGGATTCGTACTGACTGATCTGTGTCACTGTTCTGTCACATAAAAGACATAACATGCCCTCGAAATTTTCGTTCCGAAGGCTCCTCTTATGTTTAACCTCAAGCGATGCGCACTCCTTGCCGTCTCCGCCACCATATTTTCCGCGCAAGCTCAACTTGCAGACGAGAACGGCTCGCAACAGATTGAGGAAATATCTGTTATTGGCCAGTTTGTGCCAGATGAGAAGCGCTCGACGGATGCCGTCGCTAACGTGGTTAACTCAGAAGAGTTTACTCGCACTGGTGACGCTAATATTGCTGAGAGTCTTAAGAGGGTAGCGGGTCTTTCCACAGTGGGAGGTAAATATGTTTACGTCCGCGGTCTGGGTGAGAGATATTCGACGACGCTGTTGAATGGAGCGCTCTTGCCGAGCCCAGAGCCCATTAACCGGGTCGTTCCACTCGATCTTTTTCCGACGGCGGTGCTAGACAGCGTGCTCGTCCAAAAAACCTATTCGGCGCGGTTCCCCAGTGAGTTCGGTGGTGGCGTACTGCAAATGCGCACTAAGAAATCTACAGATGAGTTCTTTTTCAATGTGACGGGCTCGACTGGTATGGTTCAGAACGCTTCATTTAAAGATGGTTGGCATATGAGTGGCGGAGATACCGATTGGCTCGGTATGGATGATGGGTGGCGTGATAAGTCTTCGGCCTTGCAGGACGCGACCGCCAATAGCCAAGAGCTACGAAAATACAGCCCGTTCTCTGGAGTCGGCATTCCCCAAGAGCAACTAGACGAGGTCGGTCGAAGTTTTAAAAATCAATATACCCCCGAGTTAAAGGAACTACCTCCCAACGCTTCACTAACGCTCTCCACAGGAAATTTTCACGAGATCGGGGACTCCGGTGCGCAGATAAACTACTTGGCTGCGGTTAATTACTCAAACAGCTGGGACACCGATGTCATTCAGCGAAACAGCTGGGTTCCAGGCACCGAAGGAATGATGCAATTCGACGGTCTGACGTGGACAGGAACGGAGCACAGCATAGACACAAGCGGCATCTTTACTACAGGTATAGACTTTAACTTCAACCACAACGTCCGTCTCACGTCCGTGGTCCTCAGGAAAACAGACAATTTAGTTGGGCGCGCCACAGGGTTTGTGGAGGATTCATTGGACGTTGAATTGAATGAGTCCAGATGGATCGAACGAGAACTATTTTCTAACCAAATACAGGGAGATCACTACTTCCCCGAGTTAAACGAACTTACCGTAAATTGGCGGCTAAGTAAGATTAATGCGGAGCGGGATGCTCCCGACGAGCGCATATACCGGCGCGATAATGGCGAATTCTCTTCCAGGGTCGATGGTAACCTTAGGAATTGGAGCACACTCGACGACGAAGTTCGGGACTTCGGCCTTGATCTGAGCATGACGTTTTACGGTGGTCCTGGTGGCTCTACTATTACCACCAGCGCGGGATACATGCATGTTGAGAAGGAGAGAGAATCTGAGATTCGCAGATTTGGTTTCGCATTCGCGGGCGCAGTGGCAAATGACATTGGACTACTTGTTAGGCCACTGGAAGAAATACTCGTGCCAGCAAACATTGTGTCTAACGGCTTTACGATTCGCGAAATAACCCGTCCGACTGATAACTATCAGGCTCAGAATACACTTGATGCAGTGTATGGCGAAGTAGAATTTAACTTCGATGATAGATTGCGGTTTACTCTTGGTGGCAGGCAGGAAAAATTTGAACAGTTTGTCGATACGTTTGATTTATTCCGACCAGGTATTGGCTCCGGGGCCTCCCAGGAAACTGATAAACTCCTGCCGTCCGTCAGCCTGACTTACATCGCGGGCGACCACCAGTTTCGGCTGGGTTACAGTCAGACTGTTTCGAGGCCGGATTTTCGCGAGTTGTCGCCTGCGGCGTTCACTAATCCAATAAATGGCCGGGATATCATTGGCAATCCGAATCTTAAAATTACCGAGCTAGAGAATTTCGATCTCCGGTGGGAATGGTACTTCGGGTTCAGTGACTATGTGTCGGCAGGGCTATTTTACAAAGAGTTCACGAATCCGATAGAGGCCTCAATAGTAGGCAGTACCCAGAGAGCGGGGACTTATATTAACGCTCAAGGCGCCGATAATGCGGGTGCAGAGTTTGAGGTCTACAAGCGACTAGACTTTCTCGGAGATGGATTCCTTAATGGCATCGGTGAAGACTTCTACATTCAGGCTAATGCGTCTGTGATCGATTCAGAGGTCAGCATAGCCAAGAAAGACCTTGGGGTATTAACGTCTTCTTCTAGGCCCTTGCAGGGACAGTCTGACTATCTTTTTAATTTCCAAGTTGGTTATGAGCCCATATCAGGCACAACCGCCACTCTGCTTTATCACTACTATGGTGAGAGAATCTACGAGGTTGGAATAGAGACCGCGCCTGATTTAGTCGAGCAGCCATTTGGCGAGCTAAACTTCGTATTTATACGGGATTTGTCCGATGATCTGTCAATGACCCTAAAAGCGAGAAATTTAACGGATCAACGTAATGAGATCACACAAGCCGGCTATGTGAATTTTGGCTATAACAGGGGTCGCGAGTTCAGTTTCCAATTGGACTACTCATTTTAGTCCAGTCAAGAGGCGCTGAGCATGGATACGATGGTCAGTAATAGGGATCTGAATCTCTATGGTTAGTAACCCGACTTTTATGCTGTACTCCTACACATTCTAAACAGTGTGAACTGTGACATCGAACCTCCGACGGGCTGCTTCCGTCCGTCGGAGATTACGTCTAGGCTGGAGCTATTATTATGAGCGAGTCCACTATTCTTATAGTAGATGATGAGGCTGCCATTCGAGATATGGTCGGTATAACACTTGACCTAGCTGGATTCAGTTCAATAAGTGCATCCGACGCCCGCGAAGCTCACATCTCCGTTATTGATAACAAGCCAGATCTCGTTCTGCTGGACTGGATGTTGCCCGGTGGTAGCGGAATTGAGCTTGCTCGCAGGCTGCGACGAGATGAAGTTACTTCCAGTCTCCCCATAATTATGCTGACGGCCAAAGCCACCGAGGACAATAAAGTTCAGGGCTTGAGTGAAGGCGTTGATGATTACATCACCAAGCCTTTTTCACCTCGTGAGTTGGTGGCGCGTATAAAGACGGTTCTGCGTCGTGCTAACGGCCGGCAAAAAGATAAAGTACTGCAGGTCTTTGACCTGCTGCTTGACCCTACCAGCCATCGCATCTCGATTGAGGATAAACCGCTTGAAATGGGGCCTACCGAATTTCGACTTCTGAAGTTTTTCATGTTAAACCAAGAAAAGGTGTTCAGTCGGGATCATATTCAAGATGCTGTCTGGGGCGCCAACGTATACCTTGAAGAGCGCACGATAGACGTGCACATTCGCCGTTTGCGCAAGGCCTTATCCTCAATCGAAAACACTGCTATTGATTATGCCAAGCTCGTTCAAACGGTTCGAGGAGCAGGCTACCGATTTTCTGTTCGTCCCCACTGACCGGCAGAGGTTTCTACCGACGCGGCGAGATCCTAAAAAGTTCTCTAGCTGTCTCGGCATCGGCAACGATGTTGCCCGAGGCTTTGATCGCCTGCGCGGTGGCCTCGACCAATTCGGTGTTTGAGGCTGCTTGTCTGCCATCCGCAACCTCAAGGTTGTTCTCAAAACCCACGCGGCAGTGTCCGCCAAGTACTACTGCTCTTTTCATGCACTGACCTTCTTCAGAACCGAAAGCGCAAACTGACCAGAGCCAGTTCGGGTCCACATGCGGGATCAGCTTCTCCAGTTCGGCAGGGTCAGACTGCTGAGTTTCTTGGTATCTCCCGATTACCAGCAGCACATGCACCAGCTCATCGGGGATTAGCCCTCTGGCGCAAAATGACTTAAATTGTTCGATGTCATTCTGGTCATAAAGAATCCACTGCGGTGCGATATGTTCCCGGTACAGCCATTGGAAAAATTTTGCCGCCGCTGACTCATAGGTGCGCTTGGGAATCAGCTCACGAATGGCCAGCGAGACCGCTTCAGGCTGGGTCCGCTTCACGCTCTCGATTTGTTCCTCAGGTTGAAACTTTCCGACCGCTTCGGTGGTGATCTGGATGATGAGTTCCGCGCCTGCCTGCCGCCTGATTTCTGCCATGGCCTCACGATATAGTTCAGGGTCGAGGCTGTGCTGCAGCGCCTTGTCTCTCACATGAAGATGGAGCATGGCGGCCCCTGCATGTAATGAAGAGGCTGCCGTAGCACCCAGTTCCACAGGTGATATGGGAAGCGCAGGGTGATTCTGCTTGAGTTTTCGAGCGCCGTTGGGGGCTACGGTAATGAGAACGGGGCGGGTCATGGCTTTGCTCATTGTTACAGTTGAATCAATCGGATTGCGAGAGCGCTTGGTATAAACGCAGTATGGTGTGAGCAAGACGCCAAGCTTGCAAGGCTTGTTTTGCTTCAGTTTATGCCTGCATGCGTCAGCCACTGATGGATCTCGCGCCCGGCTTGAGTCGGGAGCTGCGGTGTGACAACCTTGTTCTGCGGATGAAACGGGCTAGATGATGGCTAGCCCCTCTGGTAAACAGCCTGATGCTGAGTGGAGCCTTTCAGTAATGTCACACGATCACGATCATACCGATCCGCCTTCAGATCTCGAGCTTCGCGTGAAAGCGCTCGAAAGCCTGCTGCTCGAAAAAGGACTGGTGAAGCAGGATGCTCTGAACGCCATCATTGAGACCTATGAGCATCAGGTCGGTCCGAAAAACGGAGCGCACGTGGTGGCAAAGGCCTGGTTGGATCTGTCTTTTAAACAGGCTTTGCTGGCGGATGGGACTGCAACGGTTGCTGATCTGGGTTACGTTGGCCGACAGGGGGAGCATCTCACTGTCGTTGAGAACACTTCGGACATTCATAATCTGGTGGTCTGCACCTTATGCTCATGTTACCCCTGGACGCTGCTCGGGCTGCCTCCAGTCTGGTACAAATCAGCGCCTTACAGGGCCAGAGCGGTGAGTGAGCCACGCGCGGTGCTTTCCGAATTCGGCACGTTGTTGCCGGAGCAAACGGACATCCGAGTATGGGACTCCACCTCCGAGATGCGCTATCTGGTTCTGCCCGAGCGGCCATCCGGCACCGAGGGTTGGAGCGAGTCGCAGCTGCAGGCCCTGGTGACTCGCAATAGCATGATTGGCGTCGAGCTGGTCCGGCACAGGGAGGAGGTCAAATGAACGGCGGCCATGATCTGGGTGGCCGACAGGGTTTTGGCTCTGTGAATGCTGAGCCGGAAAGCGAAGAGCCGCTCTTCCACGCAGAATGGGAGCGTCGAATTTTTGCGCTCACGTTGGCAACAGGCATGCTGGGTCAGTGGAACATTGATGAATCACGCCATGCCCGCGAGCGTCAGCACCCTGCGGACTACCTGAAGCACAGCTACTATGAAAACTGGCTGGTAGGTCTGGAAAAGTTACTTGCGGAAAAAGATCTGGTGGCGCGAATTGAACAGGATGCGCAATGCTTTAGGGTGCCTGATGCGGCGGCTGCCCGGAAAATTCTGCGCACAGGGGGATCGACGCTGCTGCCTGATGCGACACAGCCCCGGTTTTGCTCCGGGGACCGAATTCGGGTCGCAAGATGTCAGCGGGCTGGCCACACGCGCGCGCCGACCTATGTACAGGGTGCAAGTGGAACCGTGGTGGACCACTATGGGACGCATATTTATCCAGATCAGAATGCCACGGGGCAGCGAGCTGGTGAGCATCTCTACTGCGTCCGCTTCGAAGGAGCTGAATTGTGGGGCTCAGAATCCTCTTCCCAATCGGTTTATGTTGATCTGTGGGAACCTTATCTCGGGGAGATTCGCTGATGTCGCTATTTCCCGACCAACCCACCGAAAACGGTGAGCCGGTTTTCAAGGAGCCCTGGGAAGCACAGGCCTTCAGTCTTGTGATTGCCTTGCATGAAAGCGGCGTTTTCAGCTGGAGCGAGTGGGCTGACGCCCTGGCTCAAGCGATCCGCCGGGATCTGCATTCGGGTGGCTTAGAGGATGTCGTTCAACGGGTGAGTGAGTCGGTAGGTGAAGATATGGGTGAAAAGACCAGTGAGCAAATGGAAGAAAAAGAAGACAGACGTGACAGCTACTATCAGCGCTGGCTGGCTGCGCTTGAACATCTTGCGATCGCCAAGGGTCTGTCCGAGGTCGGTGAATTAGCGCTGAGAGTGCACGCCTGGAGAGAGGCTTACTTGGCGACGCCACATGGACAGCCGGTGGAATTAGCTCATCGCTGAAGGCCGGTGCGAACATTGCTACGAAGGCGAATTGACTGCCTAGGAGATAAGCCATACTCTGTACGTCGGCATCTGACAGACTGAACCTGATCTTGCAAATTTGTACTGGCCTGCGCAGAGTTGGGCAGAAGGTAGTAGAGCGACAGGGCACGCCAGAGTGTGTAGCCGATGCCAATAATAACTGGAGTCCGAGGACTCACTCGCAGCTCAGATTCCGAGTCAAGCCTCCGGCGTAAGCTGGCTTTCCGGAATTCCTAACAGGAGAAAATACTGATGAATCGCCAGGTACTGATTGCCTCTGGTCTAGCTTTCATGGTTCTGATCGGTGCACCGGTTATCGCCCATCACGCAAGCGCACCGTTTTATGACCCTGAAGACCGTGTCGAGATAAGCGGCACGATTACTCGTTTCGTTTTTCGAAACCCCCATGCTTTTCTCTTTTTGGACGCCCCTGATGAGGGCGGTAACGCGGTAGAGTGGCAGGTTGAACTTGGTGCGCCGGTCAGCTTGCGCCGGGTCGGATGGACGCCGGAAACGCTCGCGGTGGGCATGACTGTGAATGTGGCGGGAAATCGCTCTCGGGCAGAGGGCACGAACGGCCTTTGCTGCGTGCGCATGACACGCGAAGATGGCCGACCCGTTCTGGAGGGTGGTCGCGTTCGTGAAAACGACAGTAACTAGAGGTCCACACATGAGAGTTTTCGAAAAACTGGCGGGCGGTGTCCTGCTGTTCAGCACATGTATCTTCTACGCTTCTTGGATCAGCGCACAAAATGACGAGGCCATTCCAGACTTGAGCGGCATCTGGGACGGGGGGTTCAGTGTGCGTCCTGTAAACGGTGTGGATGTGCCCTGGGGCGAGGACAATTTCCCCAAGCTCAATGCGCGCGCCTTGGCCTATCAGGAAGTCTGGGAAGAAACCATGGCGCCTAAGTATGACTGCCAGCCCGCGTCCTCGCCGGCCATTCAGTACGACCCCTACGCTATGCAGGTCACTCAATGGCCGGATCGGGTACTGTTCCGCTATGAGAAAGATGATCAGCTGAGAACTGTGTGGCTTGATGGTCGGGAGCCCAAGGCGACTGATTTCAGCCTGCAGGGATTTTCCGTCGGTCACTACGAAGATGAATCGCTGTATGTCACAACAACCAATTTTGTCTTTGACATAGCCGGGTTCGATGACTACAACGGCATTCCCTCTTCTGCACAGAAAGTCGTGACAGAACGCTACTGGCGTGAAGGTGAGCAACTCAATCTCACGCTGACTGTCGAAGATCCGATGTTCCTGCAGGAGCCAACCTCATACACAACCAGATGGTTACCCTCGGGACCGGACTATCGATTGCAGCCTTATGACTGTGACCCTGAAGCCTCCCGCACTTCCGTCCGCTTTTATCCTTCTAAATACGACTGATCTTCAATGGTCGTAGTCAGCCGGTCCCCACGTAGGGGATCAGGCGGCCAGTGAGCAGTACTCCAAACCAGCAGCAAAGTGACACATAGGCTACGCACCGTGCTAGTCGTGGAGGTGCGGTCGCCTCGTCCCAGGTCATGAGGATCGGACTGACGCGCCAGTGGTAGAACAGCGCGTTGAGGCCGGCCAGGGCAATGAGCAGCATCTTGAGCTGGAACCCGATGTTGATTGAATAGCGACCCGGGTCGCCGAAAAAGAAAAGGATTCCGGTAATGAGATTTAGAGCAAAGCCCAACAGTACCAGCGGCAGCAGCTGATGAGTCGAAGCCGGAGTCCCTCCCTTAAGATGGCCAGCCATGCGCAGATCAACGATCAGCAATCCGCCAAACAGCAACGCCAGCCCCAGAAAGTGAATGATTTCCAGCATCGGCCAAAGCCAATAGGTTTTCTGAATCCACAGATTGACTGGACTGCCGTCGGCAAAATTCGCGAGAGAAGACCACATGAGACTAAAAGAGGTAGGCGATCAGACGGCCGGCGGTAATGGCACTGGCCCATGCTGAAAGGGAGAGACAAGCAAGCGTCCGCGTCAAAAAGTCGGGCGTCAGTTCCTCTGCGCCGTCCATCGATTTTAGTCCACGCCTCTGCAAGCTGAACGCGCAGCTTAGTCCGGCGGCTATACAGACTAGCTTTACCAGAAAAGGGGCGCTTCCTGCCAGATAACTGGCCTGCGAGCTGAACAACAAGAAGCCCGACAGCGCATTCAGGCAAAATGCAGCGATAACCAGCGGAATCAGATCAGAAAATATCCGGGGATCCACCTCTTGGAATAAGCCAAGCAGTCTCAAATCCCGCATACTCAGCAGTCCGACTACGATGGCGAGGCCGACGATATGGCAGGCGAGCAAGGCAGGGTATGCCCAGAGGGATTCTCCAACCCAGATCGCCAGCGACGTCGCTTCAAGCGCTGTCAGCAATGCTGCTCTCCCTGTGAATTCTATTGCTCATCTCTTTGCTGGCAATCCTTGGCCGCGCTTGGAGGTTCCCGCGGCGCGCTGTCGCTCAGAATGTGTGTCTGACCCGAAAGGCATATCGAACCCCTTCAGTGCGACAATAATGCTCTATCTCTTCTATGATGCCGGAGGTGATGCGACCATCATAGCGGGTACGTACGCGACAGTTCTCTTTGTTATTGGCATTTTGAATATCGAATCGAAAGGTTACTCCATTGAAGGCCCTTTTTTCCAGAAAGAACGACAGGCTGTACTCTTCTGAATCGCGCTCAGTATCGAACAGATCAAAGTTGACGCGCTGCAGCCCCTGTTGATCGGACCAGCTGTAGTTAAAGCCGTAGCTGAAGTTCCAAGGCTGATAGTCGTGGCGAAAGCTGGCGCGAGTAGACCAGCGCCCGGGATAACGCATACGACGTTTACGCAGAAGAAACGGGTCGACGACAGACGAATCGCCCACGCCCATTCGGAGGGTCGCCAGCGCATTTGGCAGTCCGAGATAGGTCAACTTTGAGCTGGCCTCAACATTGATACCGTATCTGTTGCCATCGCCGATATTGCCGCGGGCTGACAGCAAATTTTCTTCCGAGGCAGAGACGTCGATTCGGCCGATGACATCCTCGATATCGCGGAAGTATAGCTGTGTGTTGATGACCCCGAGCCCTTCTGGCAGGCGGTATTCGAAGTTCACGTCGTAGCGCCAGGTCTGCTCCTGAACGACGTCCGGATTGCCACCCTGAATGTTCTGATCATCATCGCTGTTGTCTTGCGATAGGCTGAAATCAGAAAAACTGAGCTGCGAGACTTCCTTTTCAACAGTGGCTCGAAGCTGCATGGTTGGCGTGATGTCAAATCGGTAGTCCACGCGCGGTCTCAAAAAGCTGAAGCTGCGCGCATTATTGACATCTCCTGACTGCGTTATGGTTGAATCTTCAAAAATCAGCTGGCTCTCCAGTGCCATGCGTTCGCTGAGTTGCCAGTTGTGTACACCGAAGTATTCGTAGCGCATCTCCTCGATTTCGGAAAAGGCATTGTCGAGTTGTGCGGCAGGCAGGTAGCCGGTAGCCGCTGACGGCGCGCTGCTGCCATAGCGCGAGCCGACCAGTAACCCGTTGTTGCGAATGGTTTGTGCGCCTTCAACGCCGAGTTCAACGGCCTGTTCGGAAACAAGGTCCCATGTATAGCTGGTCCGGATGATGCGTTCCCGGTCCCTGCCCAGACTTCTCAGGAACAGATCTTTGTCGTCACCGGCGTCCAGCACATCGAAACGTTCCCGAACGAAATCGTTGTCGGCGTCATTGACCAGGAATAGCGCACGGAAGGTGGCGCCCGAGCTGAAATCGTATTCGTAGTCACCGCCAATTTCCCAGTTATCGCGCTCGAATTGATTGCCTTCACGCACCTCGCGCTGGTCTACCGTGTCGCCGCGAAAATCGGTAATGTTCCGACTGACGTCGGTGGGCGGGTTCGTTTCTCCGACCAGCGCATTGAACTGCACAATACTGTTTTCAAACTGATAGCTGAGGTTCATGCTTGCTTGCACATCGTTCTGATCGCGAGTGATACTCTCTTCCCGGGTCTCAAGAAGCCGGCCGGCTGGATCACGGCTGGCCTCGAAGGTGTCGTTGGCCCGGTATCTGGGCTCTGATTCGACGGCAAAAAGATAGTTGAACTGGCCGCTCTGGCCGGTGTAGGAGAATCGGCCGCCCGGAGCCACAGTGCCGTCTTGAATCAGATCAGCGTTGATTTCAGCGGCAAGGCTGGAGCGTGAGGCTGATTCGACCAGAACAATGTTGATGACCTGACTGCCCCCCCTGACGTCGATTTCCTCGGACGTCCCGCGGATTATCTCGATGTATCGCACTTGGCTGGCAGCGATGCGGCGCAGTTGTTCGCGGCTGCCGTTTGATTTTCCGGTAATTCGTTGACCGTTAATCAGTATTTCGTTGCCGCCACCGCCAAGTCCTCTGCGGCCGCCCCCGCCACCGCGTCCTAGCGCTAGGCCAATACCGGGGATACGGTCAATCATGTCGTTGACTGAGACCGGCTGAAACTGTTTGAAGAAGACCGCCTCAAAAACTACTGTTGAACCCTCCAGTGGTTCATCTTCAGGGGTCTGTGCGCTGGCTGCCTGGCCGAGGCCAAGCAGGGTGATCAGGAAAACCGGATAGAGGCCAGTGAAAAAGCTTGAACAGGGGCTGTGACGGCGCAGGAACACAGGTCACTCCATGACTCGCCGCATTAGCGGACTGTGTCGTGTCGTTAGGATAACCCTATAACGTGTAATCACGGTGCTCAGATTACAAGGGCGCAGCGTCCGAAGCCCCGTAATATCTGCCGATAATGTGCAGCCCAATTTGCGCAGGAGCGTAGAATCAGGCGGCGAGTCCAGTGATCGAGACATTTTCTCGCGGCGGGTGTCACCCAACCATCAGGAAGGATCGTGCTTCTGCAGTACCCTCAGCTTTTCAAGGCTGATCTTGCCTTTGAGTGACATGATGTAAGCCGCGCCGGAAAGCAGCAAAATCGAGGCAGACTCGCTGATCAGCAACAGCGCCTCAGTTTCCTTGCTCTGCATGACTATTAGTCTGCAAAGGGCGGTGATGGCGATGATAATGGGCAAAGTCAGTGGTATTCGTGAGGAAGAAACATAGGCTCCAACCATGCCGATGACCTCTGCATAGATAAAAAGAATAAACAGCTGCTCGATTTCAAAGCTGAGTGTTCGAAAGGTTTCGGCGATCTGTAAGGCAGCCGCGCCGAATGCGCCGATTCCGATAAAAAGCAGGATCGACTTTTCGCCGATCTCGAAAACTGAGTACTTCATGGTGTTGTCTGGGGGCCTGCTTATTGTAAGCTGTCTTTGTCTTGGCTGGGATCCTGCCAATTACCGGCGCCCCGCAGGGTGAGGAATAAACCAGTAATCATTAGAGTGAACACCAGCGCCGCGACTCCGAGAAGAATTTGGTCGCTCATTTTTGTTTCACTCCGATGACTATCAGTTTGAAGTAGATTCCAAAGCAAAGAATCGAGGGCACCCATACTGCGGTGAACAGCCCCTCTTCTCTTTGGCCAGAAAACCAGAGAAAACCCGACACGGCGAAAGAGATACCCACCGCGAGGAGAATGAAAACGTCTGCTTGCTTCAACATGATTTGTTCTACCTACTCAAGTGATCCCAAAGCAGCCAGCATACAGCCGAAAACGGCCAGCCCCGCTAAAGAACGTATCCCGGAATGCCCAGCAACTTCGAAAGTTGAAAACTGAAGCGCGCCTGCAGCGCAGCCTATGATGAGGGCAAACCCGGCAATGATTAACAGGATGCCTGTCCGAACGGCCAGCGTCCGCGCGACATTGTCATAGGTTACTTTCAACTGCATGCTTGGGAAACGATAAAACTAACGCGCTGGATCATGACAGCCCGATCATGAATAGCCCTGTGGTATAGAGGCCCGCGTTGCCGTAGCTTCAGTGGGCTGGGTTTCGAGCCAGAAAGCTTACAACGGCGCCGAGCGCCTCATGGGGTTTCTCCAGACCGACGGCGTGTCCAATTTCAGCAATGATGACCAGTTCGAGGCGTTCGCCATGGCGTTGCTTCATCAGATGGGCGAATGAAAGATTATCACCAGGAGTTAGAAACGCCGGAGGGCTCGATTTCCATTCAGGCGTATTGTGATACCCGCTTAGAGCGATTAGTCATCGATTAAAGTTATTAATCCACTCCGACAGCCCCAGCTCCCGGTCGTCTTGGGTCTGAGTATCCATAGAATACGCCGTCTAACCACATGACCGTCTGTAAGCTTCCCATACCGGCGCTGCGCTGACTGAAATTAATATTTTGCCCCCGATCAATTAATCGAGAGACTGTGTCTGGGCTGATACCACTTTCAATTTCCAATACATCAGGCTTCCACTGATGATGGATTCGAGGAGCTACCGCTGCATCAGCGATATTCATCCCAAACTCAACAACATTAAGAACCATCTGCATATTTGCACTGATGATTTTGGACCCCCCTGGGCTCCCTGTCATTAGAATCGGTTGGCCGTTTTTGGAAACCAATACTGGTGACATGGAGCTGACTGGGCGTCGGTTCGGGCGAATCAAATTGTCCTCGCTGCCCATTAAGCCGAAAGCATCGGGGATATCGGAGCGCAGCGTAAAGTTACCCATATTGTTGTTCATGAGTATACCGGTGCCTTCAATCACAACACCTGAACCAAAGGAAAACATTAGGGTATAAGTATTGCCAACCATGTTGCCTTCATCGTCCACCACAGAATAGTGAGTGGTTTCATCACTTTCATAGATGGAAAGGTTGCCCGGCGCTATTTCATCAGATGTTAGAGCGCGCTTCATCGAGATTTGAGCGGCAATGTCACTGGCATATTCTTTACTGGTTAGAATCTCTGTCGGCACTTCCACAAAGTCAGGGTCACCAAGATACTTGCTGCGGTCAGCATAGGAGAATTTCATCGCTTCCGCCATTATGTGCAACGCATCGGCGCTTTCTGGGCCCATTTTTGCTAGTGGGAAGTTCTCGAGGATGTTCAGCATTTGGATGACATGCGTTCCTCCAGAACTGGGAGCAGGCATGGCGGCGATTTCGTAGCCTCGGAACGAACCTCGGACTGGCTCGCGTTCAACGATTTCATAGTCTGCCAGGTCCTGCATGGTGATCAGACCATTGTGCGCTTCCATATCGGCGACGATTTTCTTGGCGACACTGCCACTGTAGAACGCTTCTACGCCATCCTCAGCAATTTCTGATAGTGTCCACGCTAGGTCGGGTTGTTTCCAGAGCTCACCAACTTCGTAGTTGGATCCATCGGGCTTATAAAATTTACGCAAGCTGGCGGGATTGTTCTTTAAGCGCTGACTGCGGGCCAGATCAGCGGCAAGGTCATACGTGACTTCGATGCCGTCCCGGGCCAACCTGATGGCGGGCTCAAGTACTTCTGCGAGCGTCATGGAGCCATAGTTTTCAACGATGTGCGCTAACCCTGCAACTGAACCCGGAACAGCTGAAGATTTGTGAGAGAACCGATAGGTTTGATCGAGCACAACGTTGCCATTGGTATCGAAAAACATATCTTGACTTGCGGCAGCTGGCGCGGTTTCACGAAAATCGAGGGCAATGGTTCTATTTATTGCGGCCACATGCACCAGCATGAAACCGCCGCCGCCGATGTTGCCGGCACGAGGCAGGGTGACCGCTAAAGCGAAGCCAAGCGCAGCGCCAGCGTCGATAGCATTGCCACCCTTGGCTAAAATTTCAGCGGCAATCTCACTAGATAATTTATTATGACTGGCGACCATACCTCTTCTGCCCATGACCGGATGATTGATCGCACTATATTCGAACAGTGGTTGTGAATCCGGTTGCTGAGCAGCGATCGAAGCTGAAGTGAAGATTGCTGTTAGTGTAGACAGCATGTACATGCCAGCGATGGTGAGATGTAAAACTTTCCTCAAAATAACTTTGTCCCCGTGGTTGTATCGTTCAGCTAGCGAATTATCGCTGATTTACTAAAAAAGTTCTTCCGTGATAATCGGCAATTCTAATATTGCGATAGCGCTGCGCTTGCCTGCCGGAAGGCGTCAAAAAAGTTACTTCGATATCAACGGTATCGACATTCGGTAGCCCTATATGTACCGGCAAGTTACTATGGCTGTTATAGCCATCGCCTGTGGTAACTAAGCGTAATCCGAGCAGCTGACCCTGCTGATCGAAAACTCGCACTTCGGCGCCAGCACGATTCATTACTCCATTACGATCGCTTACGCTGACCGAAAGCGACGCTGTGCGTAAACCGTCAGACAACCCATTTCTAATAAGTGGGTGGCGTCCGGCCATGTTGTAGCCTTCAGTCAGCGAAAGGTCCAGGTCGCCATCTGCGTCAAAGTCCGCCCATTGCACACCATGGTCAGCGCCATTCAGGGTCGTCTTTTCGAGATTCCATTCTCTGAAGGATTCACCCAAATTCTGGAACAGTCGATCGTGTGGTGTGCGTAGGCCATCATTGTCATAATAACCTGCTACAAACAAATCAACCCTGCCATCATTGTCAAAGTCGCCCCAACTAGCGCCGACCATGTGATCGTTGCCTGTGATACCCATGGAATCGCTTACTTCAATGAAAGCACCTTTGCCAGTATTACGATACAACTTATTGACCCCGTAGGTAGCAACAAAGAGATCTAAATGGCCATCGTTGTTGAAGTCCGCGATACTGCAGTCCACACCACCATCGCCGCGTGCTCTCGTGCCGCCCTCCATGTCCAGCTGCCCGGCAACATCTGTAAAGCCCTCGCCATCATTACGGTAAAGCGCGTCTTTGCCTGTTCCCTGATTGGCTAAAAACAGATCCAGTAAACCATCCTGATTATAATCAAACCAGCAAGCGCCAACTGTGGCTCGTGAGTCATCAATTCCCAGTTCCGAACCGACTTCGACAAATTTGCCTGCGCTGTTGCTGAATAACAGATTGGCGCCGACCCTGTCCGCAACAAACAAATCAAGCGTGCCGTTATTGTCGTAATCAACCCAGCTAATCTGTCGAGTGCTGACTTCAGGAACGCCTAATCGAAATTCAGCAGTAACTTCCATGAATCCCTGAGATCTATCGTTATGAAACAACTCGTTACCCTGACGATTGCTGCCGATATATAAGTCCAGATACCCATCGCCGTCATAGTCTCCCCAGGCAACAGCACGCCTTTCTTTGCCGCCTGTCGGTAGACCCAGTTCTGGCCCAACATTAGTGAATCTCCCCAATTCATTGTTATAAAGCCTGACATCGCCGGTTTTGAAAACTACGACCAAATCCAGATCGCCATCGTTATCATAGTCACCCCAGGCATTAGACAACGACATGCTGCCGCCAAAAGTGTCAGGCTGAATGCGCGAAAAACTGAGCGAGGTCGTCTGCGCTGTTGCTTTTACGGCGTTTAGACAGAGAGCGGCGAGGCATATTGAAAAAGAAAAGCTTCTAAATTTTTTCATAGGGATAATGCCGGTATTCATAGCATTTATGCTACGTTGAGAGGTAGAAATTTGCCTTAAGTTGGTGTCCCCGGCAGGCGTAGATAGCCGAGAAAATACCTGGTCTCTGGTGATTTTTCACTGATAAACTACCATCATAATGCTGCCAACACCCGCTTCGGTCACGTTATTACCAGTTTAATCCCCCCAGTTTGATGTAGGCCCCGCCTTGAAATATAGCGGGCGAGAGGCTGATTCGCCAACATGCATAGTCATAGTATCTTCTCAGGCTTGCTTGAGCCAATTCTGAAAAAATTGAGTTTTATGATGGGACTCACACGACATGACTGACGACACCAAGCCAGACAGATATGTGCAACAATAAGGCAAGAAAAGTCCACCGGGACGTGAGTGGCTAACGAATAGCCTGAGCCCAAAAGGCTAAGGCTTGAACTGAGAGCCTCTGATGGTTGTCATCCCTTGGTGAATTATCTTTGAAACAGAACAAGTATGGGGAATCTAATGCACGACTTCTATGCCGATACCAAGTCACTTCCGACTAGGCTAATGCTTGAATCAATTCTTTCGGCGCCGCTTGGAGATGAGCAAAAAGGCGAAGACCCTACTACGGCTCGGCTGGAAGCGAAAGTGGCCGAGCTACTGGGTAAAGAAGCTGCGGTATTCATGATCTCCGGGACTATGTGCAATGAAATAGCGGTACGTGTGCATTGCAATCCAGGTGATGAGGTAATTTGCGATGCTAGCTGCCATTTGCTGAATTACGAATGTGGCTCCCCTGCAGCACTGAGCGGAGTCTTATTGCATACCCTGCAAGGTAAAAATGGTATTTTTTCTTATAAAGATGTGCGAAAAGCAATTCGTCCCGACTCGCGCTATATGCCCGTTAGCAAGATGGTGTTGGTCGAGCAAACTTCCAATCTCGGCGGGGGTGCTATTTGGCCATTAGAAACTATTGACGCTGTTGCGGAGGAGGCAAAAACTGCTGGCCTTGTCGCCCATATGGACGGAGCGAGATTGATGAACGCTGTCGTGAAAACTGATATATCTGCTTCACGTTATGCGCAGAATTTCGATTCAGTATGGATCGACTTCTCTAAAGGACTTGGTGCCCCCTGCGGTGCAGTATTAGCCGGCTCCGCGGAATTTTGCGAGCAAGCTTGGCGGCAAAAGCAGGCGCTAGGGGGGGCAATGCGCCAATCTGGGGTGTTGGCGGCGGCATGTTTATATGCCTTGGATCACCATGTTGAGCAGCTCGCACAAGACAATTCGCTGGCGGCATCTATCGGGGAGCGCATTCAGCACCTAGCGGGAGTCAAAAATATGATGCCTGTCGAAAGCAACATAGTGATTTTTGACGTTACAGAAAATTCACCGACTGCGGCAGAAATTGTTGGAATTTTGCGGGATGCAGACGTACTCGTCGGAGCATTCGGGGAGAGGCGGATTCGTCTTGTTACCTGCTTGAACGTGGATCAGTCGTCAGGGGATAAGTTGGTTAAAGAATTGACTTCTATCTTAGGCGGGTAACCTCCAATCCACGAACACCAGAATCAGAAAACCAGCGCAAATAAGCCAATAATGAATAAGAAAGTCATCGCGTTAACGCCTGCATTTTTAACTTTTGCCATCTGCGTGCTGGCAAGCCTTTATGTTCATTTTTCCGTGCCGCCAACTTGGGTCGAGCAAAAAGCCACGACTCAAGCGTTCATAAATGATCAAGGGCAATATTACTTTCTGGAAGAAGAGGAAGTAATTCTGATAGACAAGGTCGTACCTTACGGAGAGTCGCCGTTACGTCAGAAGGCGCTAGATCAAGTACGAGATGCTCCGAATCTGGAGGAGCAATGGGTCTTGGAGCTGAATGCGGCAACTGGCGCGGAGAGGGTCTCAGCTCTTAGCGCAAGCCCACATTTCGGAGCATGGTCATTATTGCCAGCATTTGTTGCCATCAGTCTCTGCCTTTTAACTAGAGAGCCTTTATCGTCTTTATTTGCAGGGATGATGGTTGGCGCATTTATGCTCGGTAGCTTTAATTTATTAGATGAGGTTCTAATTCCAGCATTTGCGAGTTCAAATTCTGCAAGCATTCTGTTGCTGTATCTATGGTTGCTTGGTGGTTTGTTAGGAGTTTGGTCAAGAACTGGAGCTGCACAGCAATTCGCTGAGGTTATGGCGCATAAGTTTATTCGTGGACCAAGGTCAGCGAAATTCATTGGCTGGCTGCTCGGGCTGGTGTTCTTCCAAGGTGGCAGTATTAGTACCGTTTTAGCAGGAGTTGCAATGAAGCCCTTGGCTGACAAAAGTAAAGTGAGCCATGAGGAAGCCAGCTACATAATTGACACAACCGGCGCGCCGGTTGCTTCCCTCTTGGCCTTCAATGCATGGCCTCTTTTCGTGCAGTCGCTTATTTTTGTGCCTGGTGTCGCTTTTCTTAGCTCAGAAGCTAGCAGGATCAATTTCTACTTTAGCAGTTTAATGTTTAGTTTCTATTCTATTCTGGCAATACTGGGCGCTTTGGCTCTAAGCCTGAATGTCCCCGGGTTCCCCGGAAAAGAATTGCTAAAGGCACAGAAGCGAGCCGCTCAGAGCGGCGAATTGGATCGTGCTGGCGCTACTCCCATCAGCTCTCCCGAATTGCATACTAACCATGTGCCAGCGGATTATTCGCCTTCTATTGCAGAATTTATTGCTCCTCTGCTTCTACTTGTATTAATCGCAGTTGGAAGCTTTTTGATCCTTGGCTCGCCTCAGGTGAATTGGGCCTTCGGAGCGGCACTTTTGCTAGCTATCGTTATTGCTTTATTGAAAGGAATGAGCTTAAAGCAAGTCGTAGATGGTATCGGCAACGGCCTCAAAGGTGTCATCATGGCTGTAACAATCATGATGCTGGCAATCACCCTTGGTAGCATCAGCGCTGAAACAGGGGGCGGCTTGTACTTGATAGACCTATTGGGTGATCGGATTCCTTATTACGCATTGCCTGCTACATTGTTAGCCATCACTATTGTCACTGCAATTTCTACCGGCAGTAGCTGGGGAACCTATGCAGTCGTATTCCCGCTTGCAATGCCTTTGGCTTGGGCCATTACACAAGGGCAAACCATCGTATATCCTGAGCTATATATGTCCATTTGTTTTGCTTGCGTGCTAAATGGGGGCGTATTTGGTGATCAGTGTTCGCCGATATCTGATACCACTATCCTCAGCGCGACTACAAGCGGATGCGACTTAATGGATCATGTTAAAACGCAGTTCGAGCCAGCACTATTCACCGTAGGGCTATCCGCAGTCTTGTGGACGACTTGTGCCGTTGTCCTCGCCTGAAAACTACAGAAACGTAGCTAACTCACACGATGCACTTCGCGGCAATTCTTAACGCAAGAGGTTATCAGAGGCTTTATTTTGAGTCAGCCGGCATTAACGGCAGAGTCCATGATCTGATTCCGCCTTTGGCACAATCCTCTAACAGGTTCTAATGCAATGCTTTTATTGATCTTTATTGAACGATTGTTTGGTGGAGGCGGGGGGACTTGAACCCCCGTCCGTCAGTTCGCGGCCTGTTGCTCTACATGCTTAGCGTCGTCTATTGAGTTAGCCCACGTCTACCCGACGGGCAGGGCGATTAGGGCGAGTCTGGAAAAATTTTAACGCTCCAACCCCAGACGGCCTTCGCGCGATCCTGTTCTATATGACGATTGCAAAACACTGGTTTACAGGCATCCCTGTGGCAATCGCTAGCGGCTATATTAAGCTGCTAGAGCGTATCTATCGTCGTTGGCAACTATAAAGTTGCAGCGATTGATTTACGAG
>Ga0163109_10000453_pt1 | contig 33090 bp, 16 predicted proteins | sample CRUFie1St13metaG_FD_108704 | JGI IMG/M metagenome (GOLD analysis project Ga0163109, IMG submission 108704) | Marine microbial communities from the Costa Rica Dome - CRUD Field 142mm St13 metaG | ecosystem: Environmental > Aquatic > Marine > Oceanic > Photic zone | place: Costa Rica: the Eastern...
AAACACAAGAAACACAAGAAACACAAGAAACACACCAAGAAAATATAAATAATTCATCAAATCTAAGAGAAAGTGAAATAGTAAGAAGAATAGAAAGTGCAATTGTGAATCAAATGGTAGAAATACGTCAAAATGCAAGAAATACGATGGACAATGAATTTAGTAGATATACGAATGAAAACATAACATTATGTAAAACATCAAAATCAGCAATGGAAAGAGTAATAGTAAGTAATGAATGTGATGTTTGTTATGAAGAATTGAATAAGGAGAATATGTTACATTATCCATGTAATCATGGTTTATGTGTTGATTGTATATGTAATATATTGAAAACAAGTAACAAAATAGATTGTCATAATTGTAGAAAGAAAATAAAAAAAATATATTTTTCGAATAGTTTAAAAAAAGAAAATTATTCAAAAATAACACAATCAATTAATCGAATGCGTGATAATAATGTATGGATGGGAATGGAGAGTATTGTAGCAGAAATATATCCAAATTTATTAAATACATAAAAACAAAACAAAAAACAAAACAAAAAACAAAAAAAACAAAAAAAAACAAAAAAAAACACACAGAACATGTTTTTTATTTTTCATTTGAAACAAGTGAAAAAGTTTTGAAAGGATTACCTTTATAACTGTGCCATCCTTCGTGATTGAGACAAATGGATAAATCAGCCCAAATAGAATCATCTAACATGGAGTTAGGATTTTGAAGATTATAATCGTGACAATAATTTTTCCAAAGTTGGCAAAAATAATAATCTTCAGTTAAATAAGTATTATTATGGACTTCGCAATTGAAAAAGGCGTGAACAGTTTCATCATTGTGAATATAACTTTTAACAATATTTTTTAAATGAATTAAAACATCGCGTTCAATGATCATAAAACCAGTTGCGCCATGTTTAATTTTAATAAGTTTATTATTGACGAGTGAATTAATATTTTGTTCAAAAGTGCTTGAATATTGAATACATTTAAAAAAGAAGTCACTATTAGCATCATTAGCATCATTAGCATCATTAGTATCATGATTAGAATTAACAATATAATCTTTGTTAGCATAAAGACCAACACAAATAGATTTATTATTATGAATCATTTCAAGAACATCTTCAGGACGAAATTGAATATCGGCATCAATAAAGAAAAGATGTGTGGCATCAGTTTTCAAAAACATGTGAGTTAAAAGATTGCGAGCACGTGTAACGATTTGATTAGGTAAGAAAGCATAAACAGAATCAATATTATGATTACTAAGAAGTTTAATAGTTTGAATAAGAGAATGGGTATAATTGCATGAAACTTGAGCACCGAAACAAGGGGTGGCAAAAAAGACTTTAATTTTATTAGACGAAATAGAATTATTATTGGATAAATCGTTAGACATAATGTACTATTAATAATGTAATAAATAAATATTTATATTGTAATAAAATTATAATATCAAAATAATATTATAATATCAAAATAATATCAAAATAATATCAAAACAATATGAAAATAATATCAATAAAAAATCTTAAAAATGTTTTGTAAACTCAAGTGAATATCATCTTTGGAAAAGTCAGTATCACAAACATTGAGTTCAGTAAGATCCATATTAACAAGATTTTTCATAGGAAAAAGATTATGTAAAACGTATTTAGTAGGTTCAAGATGAAGACCGTGACAAACAGGTGTACCAGTACATGGAATGATGGAAGGATCTAAACAATCAACATCAAAAGATAAATGAAAAGGAGAATCGCCAACAAACGTAGTAATTTGTTCAAGAGATTTTTTAGGATTATTATTAAATTCATTACATGAAATAACAGGTATATTATATTTATCAACTATAAATTGTTCGTAAGGATCAATATCACGTAAACCAATATACATAATATTGGAAACTTTCAAATAGTTACGTAAAAAAAAGAAATTATTATTTTTTTCAATACCAGTAAGAATGGAAAGAGGCATACCATGTAGATTGCCAGAAGGAGAACTATCTTTCGTATTAATATCAGCATGTGCATCAAACCATAATGTTTTAACATTAGGAAATTTATTTACAGAATAACCGACACTGCCAATAGACATGGAGTGATCACCACCAACATTCATTTTTCTTTCTTCAAAACGATAATTAATCGAATATAAAGAATAAATGTTATTGTAAACAGAATTATGAAAGGGAACATCAATAAACATGGAAGAATGTAAATTGGAATTATGTAAAAAATTTTGTCGAATAACATTAGATGTGGCACCAACGCCTTTTCGTGTTTGTCCTTGAAAATGATTAAAAAAAATAAAATTTTTAAAATTTCTATTCATGAAATAATCTATAATATAATTTTATAATAAAACATTAAATACTAATCAATAAAAATAAACTAATCAAAAAAGTAAAAAGCAAAAATCAAAAAACAAAAAACATGTAAAGTATTTTTTGTTTTTTTTTAATAGAATATTGAATATTTTTAATTTTTTTAAATTAATCGTACATTATTATTAATGTTGGGAATAATAGTAATAGAACTATTTGAATTTGTAAAATCAGTTTCTGCGCCAAACCAAGAGTCAAGATTGCGACAAACATCATTCAAATGGTAGTTGTTATAAACAAGAGTATATTCGTATTCATTATTTTCATTAATGGGTGGAGTTACAAGAGCAGATTCATTGACATTATTTTCATTGTTATTTTCATTCGATAATTCATCAATTGTCATACGACCGTTATCAATGTTATTTTCATTGTTATTTTCATTGTTATTTTCATTGTTATTTTCATTGTTATTTTCATTCGATAATTCATCAATGGTCATAGGATTTGAAGAAACATTTCTAAAAATGGGATGGTCACTATATGACTCGTTTGAAATCGTAATAACAGGGCCATCAGTAACATAATCACGATTATTAGCGTTAAGATAACTATCACTTTCATCAGCAAAATTTCTAATTGCCGGATATACAGAAGAATCTTGTCTTTCTAAACGCGGAGTGTCAAATCTGGAGGGGGATGTTGTTGCACGTATGGAAGAAATGAAATCGTTAGAAACGAAATCGTTGCGACAACAAGGGCATGAAGGATTGGCACCAGACATAACATGTTGACATAAACATTCGAAACAAAATAGATGATTACAATTAGTGCGACAAACATTATTTCCATCCAAGTTGTTTAAACAAATGGAGCAAATATTTTCTTGATTAGCATTGGTGTCCATTTTAATAGGCTGAATTATATTTTTTTGGTAAATTGCGACCATAAAAGTTATGTATAGATAGGAAGGAAAAAATAAATCAATTTTTTTTAATTTATTTTTTCATAAAAAGGATTACTTTAAAAGAAGATAAAATAAGATTAGTTTTTCGTTTTGCGTCTTTTTAATGTGTTAGATTTTCTAGAACGTTTTTTATATTTTTTCATTAATTTACGAGATGAATTTTTACGTAAAGGTTTTTTGCGTCTTGCGCCACCTTTTTTCTTACCATAAAATGATTCTCTAGCGTTGTCAATATTTGTAGAAATTTTATCACCAGTAGATTTAATACCTCGTTTGATTTTTTCAGCTTCATTTTCAATAACAGGCATATTGAGATTAACATCAGGTAATTTGGGCATAGTGGCACTTTTAATTTTACCAGCAGTATCTTTAGAAATTTTTTGACGTAATGCTTCAAATTCATTAGCAGTTTGTTTTAAGAAGTTAAGTTGACCTTTAATTTGAGGTGTAATTTCTTCAATAGATTCAGCAATGCCAGCACTACTGGCATTAGCAGTTTTAGAAATAGCAAGACCGGCATCAGTAGTTAATTTGCCAATATTAAGAATATTTTCAATAATAATATAAGCATCACCAATGCCAGGAACAATGCGAATAGTATTTTTTAAAGAATTCATAACACGCATGCTAATGCGGTCATAGCCTCTTGAAAGAGCTTCAACAATTTTATCAACAGCTTTACCAACAGGTTTAGCGGAAGCATTAATAACAGTTTTCAAAACTTCGGCAACGGCTAAAGATAAATCTTGAATAATTTTGCGTGCATTTGGATCATTGGAAAGTTTTAAAAATAGGATTCTTTTTTGTTCAAGATTTTGAACAATTTCATCTTTGTTAACACTTGACAAATTTTTGTATCCAAGAGTATACAAAGCAACAAGATCAATCAATTTATCAATAGAATACAAAATATGTGCAATTAAAAGGTTAGTAGTAGAGTCGTAAATTTTATAAGCAGACATTTTAGAAACTTCGGGAATAGTTTTATTAGTAATATCTTCCAATTCTTCAGGAATAGTGGGAATAACATCATCAAATTTCATAGGATATTTAATGCCTTTGGTAACATCAGTAAGAAGAGTAGGAACGGATTTATTTTCAACAACTTTTTTAAGATTATCCATATGTTCAGTAATAGGTTTACGAGCATTGCTTGAAATAGAGTTGGATAAAAGATTTTTACCGATATTAAAAGCGCCAGAAGCAGCATTACCTAAAGCTTGTTGACTTTTTTTAGCAATATCAGAAACAGAAGTCAAAGATTTTTCAAAAGCTTCTTGGCCTTTTTTAGCAGCAAAGTCAGCAACATTTACGGCATTATCAACACTTTTAGAAATAGTATTGCCGATATTATTTCCATCAGCATTATTAGAATTATCACTATTGCTATTGCTATTGCTATTACTATTTTGGGAAGTTTCACCATTGGCAATTTTAGAAATAACATCTTGAAAAACATTGGCATCAATAGGATCAGTAACTTGCCATAATTGAAAATTATCAGCAAACCATTGTGGAATAACATGATAAGAAAGTTTTTTGTGTGGTTTGGGAACTTTAATAGTGGTGCCTTTTTCATCGACACATTTGGGAGCATTAAACATCCCTTTTTTAGGTTGAATACACTTAAAAATGCTGGCTTGATAATCATCGCCTTTAACATTTGTAAGTTTTAAATAGAAACCATTTTCAAGAAAATCTTTAACAACAACAACATCAAAACCAGAAGCTTGGTTGAATTTTTTATTTTGTAAAATTTTGACAAATTCAAAAGGTTTACTATCAAATTGTCTCCAAGTAGTTTTTTCACTATCAATAAGAACAAAGTTGTCTTTTGTCCATTTATTAGTAACAGAAGTGGCATTGACCTCGCTAACTACATTATTAGCTGAAGCAGAAGCAGCAGCATTATTAGCTGGAGCAGAAGCAGCAGCATTATTAGCTGGAGCAGCATTATTAGCTGGAGCAGAAGCAGCAGCATTATTAGCTGGAGTAGCAGCATTATTAGCTGGAGCAGAAGCAGCAGCATTATTAGCTGGAGTAGCAGCATTATTAGCTGGAGCAGAAGCAGCAGCAGCATTATTAGCTGGAGCAGAAGCAGAAGCAGCAGCAGGAGCAGCAGCATTACTGGAATTGCTTAAATTAGCATTATCAGTACTTTTATTGGTTGAATTATCATCTTGTTTTTTTTTTCTGGAAAATCTAGATAAAATACCTCCGGCTTCTTGATCATCGCTTCCACCCATTTGTAGATGTTGTGCATTATAATCAGGATTAGAATTTATTGGATTACTCATATAATAGATATTTATATAAATTTTAATTAAATAAAAATATATTTTTATGTATTTTTTAATTTCATAAATTCAGAAAAAGAAACATTTTTAGATGAATGTTTTTTGTTAGTTTTGTCTTTTCTGTTTAAAAGTTTATAATCACAAATTTTACCTATACGTTTGAAGGAACAAAATTCTAAATAATTATTATTCGTTTCTTGATATGAGTTATTAGTATTATTAGAATTTTGAGAATTGAAAAAATTATGAAGAAGTGTATTACTATTATTATGTTTATGAAATGAAGTAACATTATCTTTATCTTTTTCATTATTTTTCAACTTATTTTTCAACATAGTATTAGTAGTGCTATTAGTGCTAGATGAATTATCAGGATCTTTATTAACATCTTTATAATTTTTAAACTTAGCAAAAACTTTACTATGTTTTTTGAGAAGTTGATCTTTTTTCGACTCTTTTTCTTTTGTTTCTTTTGTTTCTTTTTTATTTGATGAAACATGAAGAGAAACAGTATCGACAGTTTTGAGATGATTGTTATAAGTATCATTACGTTCAATAGTATCAATATTGTAACCAATATCATCATTATCAAGATTCTCATCATTATCATCGTTTTTAATAATTTCAAATGTGCCGTAGTAAAGAGGGAAAAATTTAAAAGTCAAGACAAATTTTTGAAATACAGTGCGAAGTATTTCATTTGTAATAGAAAAGTCGCAATAATATTTTATACATTTACTGTCATTATTATAGGACATGATGACATTTCCTCTTGGAGTATTTTCAATAATAGTACAATAAGAAGAAAATGAAAGATTCTCTTTTAGAGATTTTTCAACAAGATTACAGCAATAATCCTTATATAATTTATCAAGTTTTTCCTTGTAGCAATCGACATAAGATTTAACAGGATTAACTTTTTTAATAGACGGTTTAAGAAGTGAACATACTTTATTGTAAAAAGAAAAAGAAATGCATAAACTGGAAAATAACAATAGTGGTTTAAAATGGTAAAAATGATTAAAATGTTTTAAAAAATCATGTATACTTGGTTTTAAAAACGAGAAGTTAAATATTTTATACATAAAATAAAAAGCAAAAAATATTTAAGTAATTACAATAAAATATTAAAAATAAAAAAGAAAAAAATAAAAAGATTAAATTAATTTAACATTGTAGAAAACAAAGAATCGAGTTCCTTTTGAAGATCAACAACTTTAAAAAGAATAAAGTTATTATTTTTATTATCAGGGTGTAAGCAAACTAAAAACATAGAATCAATAGTAATATTATATTTACGTTGTAAAATGGCTTTATAAGTGTTTAATTGTAAACAATAATGCCAATAATTTGTATCAGGAATATGTGATAAATCATCAACATGAGAAAATTTAAACCAAGAATTGGATTTTACGATATCTTTAGAACGTTTCCAATCGTAAATATGATATTTGCCATTTTTATCAGTAAAGAGCATGTCAATAGAGCCGGAAAGTTTAAGTTCCTCGTCATAAATAACCCATTCAGTGCGAAATGGAATTAAATCAGGATAAGCTTGTACAAAATTGAGAAAATATTTAAATTCAATATCAATAGGATAATTAGAATCATGGCAAACGTCCATAATGTTAGTATTTTCCATATAAAAGCAAAATAAATCAAGAAGACGAATGGAATCGCAAGGATCCATAAATTGACCTAAATTCATAAAACATTCAATTAAATAGTGCATTTGAGTGCCATATTTGGCGGCAGAATCTCTATTATCATCCCAAATGCGTTTAATTTCATCCGGAGTTTTACCATAATATTTATGACCAATTTGCCAGTTATTACTCGACATCATTTTATTAATAATTTTGTCGGCATTAAAAGCTTCAAAGTGGGAGTGATTCCAGGTAGTAACAGAAGTATATTTAGATTCCTTATCGTTGAGAACAGTATATTTATGTGTTGGTTCATAAAAAACGATATTAGAGTCGCGTTGATGTGAATTTAAATTTTTTAAATAGTCAATGTTATATTTGGTCATAATAAAACATAACATTTAGTGTTTAAATAGATTAATAAAAAGCATTTAGATAAAAAGCATTTATGAATTGCGTTTAATATATCCAAGAGTATAATTAGAACCAATGGTAAAATTGCTAATATATTCTTCATCACTATTAGCGCCGTGAAGTTCATAACAATAATATTGAAGATCAAGACCTTGATAGAAATGAGGTATAGAAAATGTTAAAGACTCACCCATATTTTTGATAGAAAAAATGGTGCTGGGATCAGTATTTGTAGAGACAATATTAATACCACTATTATTTGCACGAAATTCAGTACCAATATTAAATGGATGATTATTGATATTATTATCGTTCCAAATGAAAGTATATATATTGCCAGTAAACAAAACAAAAGGAGTGGATGAATTATTTAAAGCGGGAGCATCAAAAGCAGGATTATCACTAAAAATAAAATAAGGAGCATCGCCGTGATTAGTATTGCTTCTAACATAATAAGTAATATTTTGAGAAGGATCCAATGACATTAAATGTTTAAGATCAGGAGTATTATTTGTGCCAAAGCAAATATTCCAATTATATGGAATATCAAGACTGCTCCCATTCCAAAAGATGATTCCTCCAACAGGTGTAACACCTCTACCTTTCAAAAGGTCACAATCAACAGTCCCTGAAACATCAAGATTATTGTTGACACTAACATCTTGTGATGTTAAATGAACAGCCGACGTATCATTAGTAATTTCTAAAATATTAGTAACTTTACAATCGCGACCTTCAAATTCAAAAGTATTTAATTTGGAACCAATGACACCTTCCATGCGATGTGTAAAACTAATATCATAAAAATTAGCAGTGGTAAAGTTATCAGCATTCAAGTGATTGCGAAAAGTCATATCAGTGGCAACCAAGTTAGCAATATTGCTATTGGTTGAAGTAAAAGTGGTTGCATCTATCAAGCGACAATCCAAATCTTCAAAAAACCCGCCAGAAGCAGTTATCATAGCATTAACTTCTAAATTATGAGCATTAAAAATGCCATTTAAAACAACATCACCAGAAATATTTAAACCGCCAGAAATATTAACATTAGAATTTAAAACATTAAGATCGCGATGAACGTTAAAATGTTTAGTAGTAGAAGAAGAAATATCAATATTAGAATCGCGGAAAGAAACGGAGCGGTTAAGATTATCAAAAAGAAACATACCACTCATATCAAATGTTTTGCTAAGGTTCATAGTTTCAGCATTAATATCAATTAATGAAAGATCAGTAGAAAAACTAACGTCAATAAGTCCAGTAATATTAGAAACAGTTAAATCACGTATATAACCATAAGTGCTTGAAATATCATAAGCAATTAAATTATTAGAAACATTTATACTATTGCTATTAACAGTTGTACTTGTAACATCATTGAAGTTAGCATTACCATTAACAGTTAATAAATTGGAATTAGCACTGGTATTAAAACCAGTCAAAGTGAAAGTGCCACTTGGTTCAATAATAATATTAGCGGAAGTGTCAGTTTGACTATTATAAATTTTAAGATCATTATTAACCATAGGATAAAATTTAAAATCATGGCTATGTGAAAGAAAAGAATGTTCATCATTAAAAACATTTGTAGCTTGAACGGATGAACCAAGCATAACTTGAGCAGTGTGAGAAACATTTTCACTGGTAATTAAAAGACGATTAACATTACTATTATCACCAGCGCGAGCATCTTTAGAACGTATTTGAACTAATTGTTCAGTATTAATTAAATTATTACCAAAAGAAAAAGCAGTATATCCAGAATTATCAAGAACAGGATTAGTACTATCTAAATAATCATCATAAATATTAAGTGTAACATTATTACTAATATCATTTTGAGAGCGAATCATGTTGGTTTGAAACCCAGCAGTGGAGAAATTACCAAGATTGAAGTTACCGCAAATATCTAATATAGAGCCGGGATGAAAAATGCAGCGATTATTATTTCCGGATGAGTCAAAGCTACAAATATTACCAAATTTACTAATGCCGCCAGATACGTCAATAGCTTTTTGAAATAAAGCAACATTATCAGTTACATTTAAAGAATTAGCAAATATTTTATTTTCAAAAAGAGAGGTTCCATTTACATATAAATCGTGTTCACGTTGTAAAACGTTAACATCGGTATTAATAATTAAATGAGATCTATTTCCAACATTATTGTTTGGAGTTAATTTTACATCCCCTTCAACAATTAAAGAATAGGTGGAGTTACTGGTGTTATTAGAAATTTGAGCACCTTTATTTAAAAAAGGAGTAGATTGAAAAGTAGTATTATTATTTAAATCAAAATTAACGTTACCTAAAACATCAAAACCATCAACAAAAAGACATTTATCATTAAAATAGCTATTATATGTAGTACTAAAATATTGAGAAGTGTTGTTAATATTACCAACAAATAAATTACTATTAATATGAAGATCTTTTTGAAATCGTGATTCATAAAAAACATCAAAATCATATACAGGATGTAAACCAAAACCGATTTTATTTAAATTACTAATATTAATAATGGGAAGATGAAGATTATTTCTTTCAAACCCAATAATAAATTTTTCTTCAAGATTGGAAACAAGAGGAACATCATTATCATCGAATAAGACATTAGAAAAAGAAGTATCAAAACGAGGATTGTAGCGCATAAAAATATTAGTGGGAACATCATTTGATATGTTGGTGTCATTGCTTTTATTACGTGAAAGTAATATATCACTATGTTTGGCGTAGCCACATTTTAAATTGAGTGTTGAATTATATAAATTATTTCGAACATCAATGTTATGTTCAGGAGAACTTGTACCTAAACCAATTTTGATAGAATCGTTGGTAGGATCGCCAAGTACAATAGAGTTACTTGTTGCAGCAAAGGAACGATACCCAATAGCAATGCTATTATTGCAATCAATTTCTGTATTGGAATAAGTGCCAAGACAAACATTATTACTACCAGTAAGGGAAGTACCAGAATAAGAACCAAGAACAACATTATTGGTTCCTGAAACAATATCAGGATTTATATTTAACAAGCTCAATGTATTAATACCAATAGAAACATTAGAAGAGCCAGAATTTTTAGGATTGCTTGAATGACCAATGGCAATATTATTGGTGCCACTATTTTGCATTAAAGCGAAAGAACCAATAGAAATATTTTTATTACCAGTACTAATTTGTTGTGATTTAAAGCCAAAGCCACAATTATTATCACCTTTTAAAATGGACCCAGAATAATTTCCTAAAAATGAATTTGAGTGATATGTAGTATTACTGGGAAAAATGCGAGAATCGGCCATAGATTCATATCCAATAGCAATATTATCGTCACCAATACTTGAATATAAACTTTTATATCCTAATGCAATAGAGCGATTACTTTGCGCAGAAACGCCCGAAGAATGACCAATAAAAGAATTATAGCCACCAAGAGCAGTTTGTCCAGCAATATTACCAATAGAAATATTATAATCATTATTAACATCATAATCAACAGTAGAATTAAGATCTCTAAAATTGGAGTGACCAATAGAAATGTTATTATTGTATCTATTAGTATTACGTAAAGATTCATTACCAATAGAAATATTGTTAGCGCCATTATTTAAAATGTTAGAACTGTAATGACCGAAAGAAATATTGTTATTACCGCTATTAATAATTTGTTGTGAAAAATTACCAACAGCAATATTAGTAGAGGCATTTTTATTAAAACGATGACATTCACTGCCAAGAACAATATTGTTAGAAGCATTAAAATCACTACGAGCAAAAATGTGAGTACCAATGCCAATATTATTATTTCCTAGATTTGAAGGATCTGGATCGGAGAAATTAGCAATATAAATATTGGATTTATCTGTAGCAGATTGTAAATTAATTTTACCAACAACATCTAAATATTGACCAGGAGTAATAGTATTAATACCAACAAAGCCATTTTGATCAATAATGACTCTTGTATTTTCATTTTTATATGTTTCATTAATAATATCGACGTTATTAGCATCAATAGAAACATTATATGTATCAAAAGCAATAGTAGGACCAAGTAAACGAATACGGTCACCACGTTGTAAATTTAAATTATATGAAGGATCAACAAAAGGATTAACAAGATTAGTATTAACATCTCTGGCTTTAAATAATAATAATTCACTATCACCGGTATTGGTGTTATAAAATCTTTCTTCAATAGAAGTAAATGCAATAACTTCAGAAGATTTATTGAAATTGGGATTTGTGTGATCAAGACCACGAAACCAAAGACCATTTTGTTGTTCTTCTTTCAAACGTGTATTACCAACACGTAAAATGTTAGCTTCAATTTCACTAATGACACCAGTACCAATAGCAGAAGAAGCTAATATATGTCTATTTAAATCATCAGTACCACCAAATTTTCTCCAATTTGACATCTCTATATATTATTATTATATGATAATAGATAAATTTTGTTATATCAACATAATATTATTAACATAATATCAACATCATGAAAAGCGAAAAACAAGAAAGAAAACAAAGTAATGATAAAAATTGAGCAAAGTTAAAATATAATAAAATATTATAAGATGACTTACTTAGTAACAGTATCGTTAAACTGTAAAAGACAGCAAGTAAAGAGCGAAAACACATTGTTGGAAGATTTTAAGAATCAAGGATTTGAGAATGTTTATATTATTGATTACGAAATTGAAAATGATTACGATAATCAATATGATTCTTATACCAACAAATGTAATTATTACAGTAATAAGAATAAAAAAGTATCATCGAATAATATTTCAACAATAATGGAAGCACGTTTTAAAGAAACAAAAGAAGAAATAGAATTGTGTTGTATGTTTATCAAATACGTGCAACAAATAAGAATGACAATAGAAAACGTTGTAAATGAAATGAATAATAAAATATTATACACGTCATTATTTAGTGACAAATGTGGACATGAAAAGCATGGAAAAGATAAAAAAGTAATAGAAAGACGAAATCGTTCTTATTCAGAAACGGATTATTATATTTTGAAAAATATAAAAAAAATATGGACAAAAATGAATATAAATTTAAAAAGCGAAAAGCAGGTAATTAGTAATAAAGTGCCAAGTTATGAAGAATATTTAAAAGCGTTGGATAACAATGAGAAAAAAAATTAATTATTTCTATTTTTCATAGTTTTGGAGCGTGATTTAGATTTTTTATTTTTGATGCTTTTTTTTCTAGATTTTTTATTTGGAATATTTTGAAATTGTTTTGCAAAAAGTTTTTCAATATCATTTAGCTTAAAATCGCGAATTTTGGATTTTTTAGAACCAAGAACAATACCGTCAAAAGAAATTCCATTATTAGAAAAAATTTTCCACTTGGTGTCATCAACAACATTATTATTAACAATTGTTTTGCTAAAACCATGAATTTTAATTTTAGGTGATGTAGTCATATATATATTGTATAAGTAATTAAAATTTAATGAAAAACAAAAAACAAAACAAAACAAAACAAAACAAAACAAAACAAAAATACGTAATTGTAAAAGCAAAAAAATATATAATATGACTTTATTAGTGATAATATATATAATAAATAGTTAATTTAAATTTTAATGAAATTAAACAAATCATTGCGAAATGTAGTATTAGTTTGAATATATTTTTCAATAACACCACTGGTTAATTTTTGAATTTGAATGTGGTAATTTGCTTGAAAATTTTGTGATGTAGAAAGAAGATGTAAATGTTCATTTTGCCAATGGCTAAATTCTCTCATAATTTTTTGATTAATGATTTGTAATTTTGATGCAAGTTTATTTGATGGAATAATTTGCCATTTAAATATATTATCATCATTAGATGTTTCAGAGAAATTATCGTAGCAATAGAATTGTTGTCCATGAACATTATCTTTAAAAGCACGCAAAGGAAATTGAGAAATATTATCGTGTAAAATATACTTGCGTAAAATATTCATAAAACCTTCGTCATAGGTATTTGCTTCAAAGATTATTTGTAAATCTTCACGATTAATATTGAATGAATTTAAATAATCTGTAAATGAGATGGATACGTTAGTATTTTGTTGAAGTAAATCATTAATATTCAAATTATTATTTGAAGTAGATTTTGAATTAGAGTTAGATAATAAATGAGTTTTAATATTGGCTATATCGGTTTTAATAATTTTTATTTCATCAAGTAGGGTGGTTAATAAATCAAGTTGATTCATTTATAACAAAGAAATAGAGTCATAACAATAATTCAATTTTTATCATTATTATAAAAATTGAATAAATCTATTTCAATATTAAATGCAATAAAATTAATATTGAAATCATGAGAATGAAAAAAATATCATTTCAACATCAAAATACTAAAGCGAAGGCAAAGGACTATTCAAAACATTATAACAAAGATGTAAAAATAATATACACAGATGGAACAGAAAATAATGGTAAATTGATAAATATAATGACAAATAATCATGGAAAGAAAACAATAACGATTGAAAAAACAACGATTCATCCATATGAACAATATTATTATAATTATCAAACACATGTAACATGTAATTTAATAAAAGAAATTTTGCTAACGGAAGAAGATAATGAAAAACATGTAGAAGTAGTAAATCTTTGCAATCAACATTTATGTGCTGATTTAAGTGAGATTATATTAGAATTTGGTGGTCAAACAAGTATAGAATTATAAAAAAAAATTGAAAAAAAATAAAAAAGATAATATAAAAAGAAAAATATAATGGAAATGTCATATTCAATAGCTTTGGAAATTTTGAAAAAAGAATTACCAGATGAAATTATAAATAATATACGTAAATACATGGTAAATGAAATAGCATACGAAGCACTACAACAATATTTTAATTATTTATATGAAAAAAAAGAAAAATATGAAGAGTTTGTTTGGAACAATTATGTATATCCAAACTGTGTATGTAATAATTGTCCAGATAATGGTAAGTATAAAATATATAAAAAAAGAGATTGTAATGAATGCTTTAAATTTGAATCTACATTTATGTACACTCCTAATGATTTTGTTGAATGTATTAGTGATAATCCTCAATTTCAAAAAATTTATTACGGAAAAGAAGGAAATGATTATAGTGAAGATTATTATAGTGACGAAGATTAATAGTAATTAAATTTTATTATAATTAACAAAATTTAATTATTTTTTTATGTATTTTTTAATTCAATAACTAAACAAAAGAACTTAATTATTTTCTAGAGCATCTAAACGTGCTAAAACCGCAGCTAATTGTGTTTCAAGAGATGTTACTTTTGTTTCCAAACTGGCGGTCTTGGTTTTTTCAGCTTCAAGTTCTTGTTTTGTTACACTATGAGCAGCATCTAATTCTTTAATAGCAGCAATAGAATGTACAAATATGTTACTATATTCTAGAGAATATGTACTATTATCTTGATTTGCGCGAGGATTACCTACAAAAGGTATAAAAGAATCAATATTTAAAACTTCTTGAGCAATTAAACCATGTTCTATATAAGCAGGTACTCTATTACCAGAAGAATCAATAGGATATCCGTTAGTATCCAAATCAAAGTTGTGATTTTCATCATATAATACATCATCTAATTTCCAATATTTTTTAGGAGTAAGTTGTCTTATATCGCTTAAAGCATTTGTGATTATTTCTTCATTATGTTTAATACGATCATCTGAGTTATTGGATAAATTTCTAACAACAACTCTACCTTTATCGCTACCACCACTATATGTAACAGGGTGACTAGCTGCATATATACGAACATCATTATCGTAATTATTACCATTTACAATATGTAGATCATTATTTGTTCTACCAATGTAAGCATAATCATCATTATCAGCCTGATCGTTAATACCTTCAAAGTTAATTTGATTGCTATGAATACGAATAGAACCAGCATCTGTATCATTAAAAAATGCTTCACCTATAACGTGTAATTTATACTGAGGACCAGTAGTCCCAATACCGAAATTACCATTGGCATCAAGTACTGCTTTAGCTTGATTATTTATTTTGAATTCAATTTTTTTCCCAGTTGCGGAATTTAAATAAGTACCACCTCCACTATTTTGTTTCAAAGCATAACTTCCTGAATCAGTAGATTTATCAATATGTGAGAAGAAAGCGAAGTTAGAATGACCACCTCCATAACCAATAGCAGTACGTCCAAAATAAGAAGTAGTATCAGTATCATAAGCAGATCTAACAGAACCATTAACATCCAATTTGGCAGCAGGACTTATAGTCCCAATACCGACATTACTACCAACATCAGCAATCATAACATTTCCGGCAGCTTTTCCAGGTCGAATATATACATCTTCATTTGTACCATGAAGAAAATGACTAACATAACTTGTACCATTGATACGTAAAGCTTCAAGACCACCACTAATAATATTCAACTTGGCAACAGGATTTGTAGTTCCAATACCGACATTGCCACCATACGGTTGTAAATGTAAATGTCCAGCATTATGTCCTGTTTGAAATTGATATTTTGAAGCACCTATACGTCTAATATACATTTGGTCATTAGCAGAATTGTTATGTAACACAATATCCTTACATTGAATAGAAGGGTCACCAACACCAATTGGTGTAATATTATTTACACCTGAACCAATAATTGAAGTACCAGCAACGTGTAGTGTTTTACTAGGACTTGTAGTCCCAATACCGACATTGCCTGATCTAAGAGTCATAGTATGTGTTGAACCAGATGTAAGAGTGTTATTTTGAGTTCCATCAGATACATAGAAATCAATTGCATTATTAACTCCACTACCACCTTCATGGCGTGTTTGAATGAAGTGTTGATAAGTATTGGTTCCATTAAATCCAAAAGCAATTTGAGCTCCATTATTAAATCCATTATTACCATTACCACTTGTTAAACCCAAAATAGGAACAGTATCATTATTGCTTCCATTAATAGTGAGTTTATTAGAAGGACTAGTAGTCCCAATACCGACATTGCCATTATTACCAATATGCATTCTGGTAGTTTGTGCTGTTTCAAATTGTAAACCATTGGTAGTACCACCATAACCATGACGTATACGACCTTCACGATCAGCGTTTCCACTAGAACTATCTTTAAAATCGATCCAACTACCATTATCATTGCTGGAAACTAATTCAATAAAACTATGTTCAGTTCCATTAACATTGCCACTAGTAAGAGTAGCTAAATGGACACCTACACTTCTTGTACTATTTAAAGTACTACCTCCGCCAGTAACAGAAAAACCTGAAGTGGAAGATGACCCTCCACCTCCCCCACTAAAAGCAGAACCATTTTGATATAAAGTACCGGTAAAATTAATATCACCAGCAACATCTAAATTATAACTAGGAGTAGTAGTCCCAATACCAAGCTTATCACTATCTAAAATCATTCTTGCTGTTGTAGAACCACTTGTTGTATACCATTTATGTTTATTTGCAGAAAAATATGTTGTTGTACCACCTTCTACGCCAAAACCGTAATTTCCAGATTTATTATAAAGATCAATCTTCTGTGGTCCTTCTGCACCGTTACCACCAACATCAAAAGAGCCATCAAATAAAAGTTTTCCACCAGTTCTAGTACCATTACTGTTTTGTGAATAGTTGTTTAAGAATATATTACCTTTAGTTTCTAATAATTCACCAGGACTATTAGTCCCAATACCGACATTACCAGCAGATGTAATTCGTATTCTTTCTTGACTTTGAGTTAAAAATCTTAAACCTATTGAATTTGTGGAAGCACCATTACAATCCGCAATATAAGGAGCATTACCATTTGTAGAACCAATTACTACACCAGCAACATCATTTGCAGTAAATTTTGCAATAGCGTTTGATAAATTATTAGTATTAGGATTGGATATACCATTATTACCAACAACTTCAAACGGTAATTCTGGGGTAGTAGTTCCAATACCGACATTGCCATTACCATCAATTATCATTTGACAATTATCAGCAGTAGAGTTATATGTCTCTTCTATGAATGGATTATTAATTTGATAAAATTTTCGACCTGCTATACGGTCACGAGTTCCTGTAGTACCACCAGTTGAATCGTATGATGTAGTATAAAATTTAATACCTGTGTTGAGAGATGGATTAGTACCAGTAGTACCAATTTTTAAAAATACACTTTCTTGTTGTATAAAACCAACAGTAGCATAATTTGTTTTAAATTCAATGGATTGATTTTGACTATCATAGAAGCCATCAGGATTTACAATAGATAAAGTAGTTCCACCTGATTTAGATAATTCTAATTGTGCTTCTGGAGCAGTAGTTCCAATACCGACATTGCCATTAGTGGCAATACGCATTCTTTCATTACTATTAGTCAAAAATCCCATACCAGCAAAACTACCACCAGAACCATAACGAATACGTCCTTCAAAATCTGCGTTGGTATTATTGTTTGTAGTATCTTTAAAATCAATCCAACTACCAGCTTCATTACCAGCAACAAGTTCAATAAAACCATAAGGCGTGGCGGTAGAACCGTGAGTTCCAATATGTACACCAGGTGTTACGGAATTAAAAAGAGTAGCACCAGCAGTAGAATAACCAGTAACAGAAAAACCACCATCATGTATATGTAATTTTTGACTAGGACTAGTAGTCCCAATACCGACATTACCACCTAAAGCAATTCTACCTGATGTGACCAAAGAATTTTCTGTAACAGCATCTGTTACAGTAGTATGACTGGTAGCACTTATAGTAGGTCCATCACTATATATACTTACAAATATCCATCCATCAACAGTTTGCTGATATCCATCAATAGGGTTAACCATTATTTTAATTTTAGTTCCGGATTGAACGTAAGAAACACTTGCAAGATGATAACTTGTGCTGTATGGTGTTTTATAAGATCGTATTAAATTAGCATCTACGTCTGTATTATAATATTTTAAAAGATAATAATTATGAACTGTTCCTGCACCACTGCTATTACCAGCACCAGCAGAAACTTTAAGTTCAATATATATATTATTAAAACCAGAACTACCACCTACAAGTGTTAATTCAATTTGTTGTGTGTCATTAGAATAAAAATTAAAACGTTTTGAATAGGTAGATTCACCAATAATTGCTCCTGAAAAATGAACATCACCAGAAACATCTAAATTATAATTAGGGCTTTCAGTGCCAATACCAACATTGCCATCTCCATTAATAACCATCATAGTAGTAGGTTCAATAGAACCTGCAGCAGGATAAACATTATTTACACTATCATATCCAGTTTCCCAATTAGGAATCATTTGAAATTTAATAGCATGATGTTTTGGATAATAACCACCACCACCAGTATCCATATTATTTAAATCTGAATAACCTAAAACAATTTTATGAGTGTCAAAAAGCGAACCTCCATCGCCACTGTTTCTATAATTTTTATTCGCGTTACGTATAATATTTTGTTCTTTACTTTTAAAATATGTTAGAGCACTAGCAGCACTAGTAGTATCTCTCGCAAGATTTTCATCTAAATTAAATTGTAAATTACCACCACTACCAATTGATAATTTTTCGCTAGGAGTGGTAGTGCCAATACCAACATTGCCATTTTGATTAATCCTCATCTTTTCAGTTTGATTTTGAATAAAACCATTAGTATAAAATCTTATGTTTCCGTATTCATGAAAATCTAAATGATCACTATAATCATTACTGGCTTGATTATATCCTCTTCTGATATATATTGCATGATTTGCGTCATATGCTTGAATAATTCCACCATTATTACCAGTTTTTTTTAAAAATAAATCACCAGATAACCTTGTTGTAGTAGCATAAATATCAATAATATTATTAGTAGTATTTTTAATTGATTCTCCATTACCGAATATAATATCGTTACCACTAACAGTTAAATCACCAGAACACTTTATATTACCGTTAACATGAAGTTTCGCATTAGGACTACTAGTTCCAATACCAAAATTACCACCGTTATTAATGAAAGAATCCTGACCTGCTTTAGAAAAGAATCGTACTTTTGCACTATTATTTTCTTTCAATTGAAGATAACCAGCATTATTAGTATCTTTTGCAAGTTTACACAACTCATTATTTCCATTATATAAAATTATGCCATCATAAGTAGTACTTGTATCAACATGTAATTTATTACTAGGACCAGTAGTCCCAATACCGACATTGCCATCACTTGAAATAGCAAGAGCATTTTCGTGTAATGTAGTGTTATGACGAACAGTAAATCCAATACCAGTTTTACTGCGTGAATTAATACCATATTGACCACTACCACTTGTATTATAATTAATCAAATTAATACCAACTTGTTCAAATTCTTCATTACCATTAGAAGTAAGACCAGAATAATCATTAGGATGAGATGTACCATTAATACTAATTAAACTCCATGATGAACCAGATGTATTATTAAACCTATTGTTTGTAAGTAATTTAATAGCCGGTTCATGATTTATACTTGTTGTATTATTAGCATAAATATGTAATTTAGAAGTAGGATTTGAAATATTAAGACCAAAATCACCGTTAGTATTAATTATCATTTTTTCAGTACCAGCAGTATAAAATTTCAATTGATCATTATCAGTGCCTGGACTATTTTCAGCAGTAATATAAGTATCTTGGTCAACATCTTTTATACCACCAAGACTTCCCCATGTATTACCAGCACCAAAACCTTCATAAGAACTTGTAGTGGTATTATAGCGAATATAACCATAATGTGAAGAGTCAACAGCCGTTGGGCGTTGTGTAGTTGTACCAACAGGAATTTTAAGATTGTTAATAACATTGCTATTAAATGTTGAAAAATTATACCATGAAGTAGAATCATCAAGACAAATGGTGAAATTTTTGATAAAAGTATAGTCACCTAAAGCATTAGCGGTCTGTGAAAATTTAAATCTAAATTGATTTTGTGTATTGGTAATATATTGTGTAAGATCACAAACAATAGGAATGTAGCCAGGATTATTACGTTCAGTAACACAACCAACATATAAAGTATCAATTAAAGTAGAGCCAGTAGAATCATATAATTCAATTTTGAAAAATTCATCAATAGAATCATGGGAGTAAAAATTGGCATTTAATTTAAGTAAAATACGAGTAGAAATTTCACCACGATTTACACTATTATCTCTAATATCTTGAGATGTTCTATCAAAATATCCATGACCAAAATAATTTCTAAAATCATAAGTATTTGTAATAATATGTCCAGAACCTAAAATTTCACAAGCGCCTCCAGTAAAACGAACTTGTCCTTGTGTGTCAAATGTACTAATATCGTTAGAAACTTCACTCAAATTATTATTAGTATCTAAACGATCATAATAAATAATTTTGCCAGAATGAAAACCTTCTGCACCAGCATGTGAAATACCATTAAAATCAAGAGGATATGATGGTGAACTAACACCATTAGCAGCAATATTACCAGTAACAATAGCATTTGAATAATTTAATTGTAAAACACGTGTTCCATTAGTAGTGGAAGGATTACCTCCACTATAATAATAAAAATTATGGTTTATATTAGAATGATATTTTACGCTATGACTTTCAATACCAAAGCCGTAACGAGCATCTGACCAAAGTTGAATTTGATTAGGTCCAGTTTCACTGGTAAGATTGCTATTATTAACACCAGTAACATTCCAACGAATTTTTTGATTGTAAGAACCTGTATAACCAAAATCTAAATGTTTATTGTTGGCGAATATTTCTCCATTGCGCCAATTATATCGTATAAAAGCATAAGCAGTATTAGTATCACTAACAACATTACGAACAGGATTTACATAAAAACTACCACTATCAGATACAGGTTTTTCACTTCCAGTAGCATTTAAAGAAATAGAATTGTTTGGTTGTATATCATTTGCTCCACCACTGGAATATTGACCAATAGAAATGGAATTAGTACCTAATCTTTTATAGCCTGATTTAGTACCAATAGCAATGGAATGGTCTCCTTGTCTTTCAAGACCAGCGCTTTCACCAATTGCAATAGCTGAATCACCTTGATTATCATGTCCTGCTTTATAACCAATAGCAGTAGATTGAGTATCTTGAAATTTTGCCCCTGATTTAAAACCAATAGCAATAGCAGCCCTGTTTTGATTTGTAATACCAGCATTTTCACCAATAGCAATACATTCAGTTTCTTGATAATTTTCGCCAGAATTAGCACCAATAGCAATAGCATTAGTACTTTGAAACGTTTTACCAGCATTTTTTCCAATGGAAATGCTTTCATTGCCTTGATTTTGATAACCAGCGCTATTACCTATAGCAATACAATCACGTTTTTGATAAGTAAATCCAGAATTTTTGCCAATAGCAACAGCTCCTGTAGTTTGATTAAAATTACCTGATTTATAACCGATTGCAACAGAAAAACCTTCATCACCAGAGTTGGGAATACCTTGATTATTTTTACCAGATTCAAAACCAACAGCAATAGAATATTGTTTTTGATTAATTGAACCAGAATCATCACCGACAGCAACACAAGATAAAGATTGATAACTTTTACCTGCTAAATTGCCAATAGCAATAGATTTAGTATTTTGAAATTCTTTGCCTGATTGATAACCAATAGCAATAGATTTACTTGATTGGTTTTGAATAGCTGATTCATAACCAAGAGAAACAGAATATGTATTTTGAAAATTATCACCGGCATAAGGACCAATAGCAATACTACCAGTTGCTTGATTATATCTGGCAGCTCTACCACCAATAGCAATACTCCATTGAGATTGATAATTTAAACCAGCATATTCACCAATAGCAATACATCTTGACCCTTGATTTGTATTAGCAGCGGCCAAACCAATGGCTATAGAAAGTTGTTGTTGATTATTTCTAGCAGCACCTTTACCAATAGAAACACAATTTTGTGCTTGAAAGTTTTCCCCACTATATACACCAACCGCAACACTATTAAAACCTTGTGTTTCTTTTCCTGCATCATGACCAAGTGCAACAGATAATTGACCTTGATTTACACCTCCAGCACGATAACCTAGAGCAGTTGAATAATTTCCTTGTTTAGTCATTCCAGCTTCAGCACCAACAGCAACAGAATAACCAGGAAAAAAGTAATTATTATCAACACCAAGACCTTGATTAACAGCACCAGCATGATATCCAATAGCAACACTTTGTGTAGCTTGATAAGCTTCACCACTATCTCTACCAATAGCAACATTATATGAGCCTTGATTAACTGAGCCAGATGCATAACCAATGGCTACCGATTCAGAACTTTGATTGTGTTGAGCACTAAGATTACCAATAGCAATAGAATTAATATTTTGTTGATTTTGTCCAGCATAACTACCAATTGCAATAGAATTAGATAATTGATTATTTTCAGCAGCTTGTGAACCAATAGCAATAGAATTAGACGATTGATTATTACTAGCACTATAATAACCAAGTGCTATAGATTTAATTTGTTGACTTGTTTTTCCAGATTCGTTACCAATAGCAATACTGTAAGAACTTTGATTATTTCTTCCTGCACTATCACCAATACTAATAGATGAAGATAATTGATTATCAAAACCAGAATTAATACCAATTGCAATGGATTTTTCACCTTGTCGATTTCTTCCAGAATTTTCACCAAGAGCAATAGTAAAATTATCTTGTTGATTTTGTCCAGCATATGTTCCAATAGCAATAGAGCTTGTACCTTGATAATTTCGAGCAGATTCAACACCAATTGCAATAGAATTTTGATTTTGACCTATATTAGCGGCATAATTACCAATAGCAATAGCCTGTAATTTTTGATCATTTCTTCCAGAAAAGTTACCTAATGTAATAGTTGAATTTTGACCACCAGTAATATTACATTCGTAACCAATTGAAATAGGTTTGAATTCAGTTGTACTATTAGTAGCATAACCACCACCATCTATATCTATTTTATCAGTAATAGCAAGAGTTCCAATGCCAATTTGTATTTGGCCAGAACTTACAATAGAGCCAATATTTAAAGTTCCAGGAGAAGTAATATTGCCAGAAACATCAATATTATTAGTAACATTTAAATTACCTAGCACAGATAAAAAATTATTTACACTGCCACCAGTTCTTTCAAGAAAAACATTTCTACCTACAGATGTAGTTAAATATTCATCATCTTCTAAAACAAAACCGGCATTAAAAACTTCATTGAGTAAGTCAACAAAAGCACTAGAAGTAAATTTAGGATCAGTAACAGTACGTGTTACAATACCACCGGCACTTGTAGCACTTGATGCAGTACCATTAGTATTAAAAGTTATTGAATTACCTGTTTCATCACGCAATGTAAATTCTTCTGTAATAATAATCTCTTTTGGAAATGAGAAACTCATATATAATTGTAATATAGATAGATAATAATAGATTTTTTTTAATTAATAATAAATGAAATTAAAAAAATGAAACAATGTAAAATAAGAAAATATGAAATAACAAAAATGAAAAATAACAAACTATAATTAATAAAAAAAAATTGAAAGAAAATAGTTAGTAAAATGAAAAATAGAATAAAATTTATATAGAAATTATTTCTAAATGGAAAACCAAAAAAAGTTAATAACAAAATATATTGATAATAAATTTAAAGGTGAATGTAAGGAAATAGTGTATCAAACATTTCATTGTATAGAATTAGGTTCAGGAAATTCAATAAACTGTTTAGATCTTTTAAATAAAATGAAAAAATGTAAAAAAGAAAATAATAAATGTACAAAAGAAAATAAACATGAAAGAAAATGTAAATAAAAAATATAATCTAAATAATTAAAATTAATCATTATTTTGTTCAAGTTTAAAAATACGTGTTGATAAATTAGTTATTAGTTGTTCCAAGTAATCGATTTTTTTATCACGTAATTCTAATTGTTTATTAGTTTCATCCAATTTATTATTTAGTTCTTTAATAGCACTTGTATTAATAGTAGTAATTGAATCTTGTTTAATAGCATAAAAATCATCTATTTCTTGACCATAAACAAAAATACTATTATCATGAATTTGTAAACTATTAGAAATATTAGTAATTTTAAATTTTTTATTAGATAATATTTGAATGATTTTAACATTATCACGATTTCCATATGTGTCAAATATTTCAATATTACAATATTTTTCCTTAGAAATATTATCAAATTTATTCATAACAAAAGAGCTTGTATCTTTTTCATTTAATTCAATAATATCATCATTAATTTTACAATATTCATAAATACTTGGTATATATTTATTCATAGTAATACATGATTCTGGTATAACATTACGAACATCTTGTGCAATAAAACCAAAATTTTTACCATCGCCATTATACCATGTATCAATATAATCGAAAGTAACAGGTTTCAATTGATTTATACATTTTAATGCTTTACTGGAATCAATATTGCTTATTTTATTTTTAATACGTGAATCAGAATATACTCCTACAGATGAACCAAAAATACCATATTGTGCATTAATAGATATTTGACTATTAGAATTTTTTTTAGATATTGATGTATCCCCATCTATAAAACCAGTCCAACCAACACCACCAGCAATATTATTTCTAATATCTAATGGATAAAGTGGATTTGTTGTACCAATACCAATATTACCATTTGACAAAATATTTAATCCTTTATTATCATTTGAATCATAATGACCTAAATACATGCGTGCTATTTGAAAACCGGAAATATCACCTTGATAATAATTAATGTAACTTCCAACATTGTTAGAAATATCAGAACCAAGTAAAATAGTAGAGTTGCTTGAATCGCCATAAATATGTAAATTATGTAATGGTTCTTTAACACCAATGCCAACATTTCCTCCATTTTGAAAATAAAAAGATTTATCATCATTATCACCAGAATGTTTAAATTGTAACACACCATTGTTGGTAACAGTGCCTTGATTATATTTAATTAATATAGAACGATTAGAAATATCGATTTTTTCACCCAACAATAAAGATGAACTACTTGAATCCTGATAAATATGTAAATTATTTTGAGGATTATTAATACCAATGCCAAATTTACCACTGGCATCAAATGAAAATAACGATGAACTATTGTAATTAATATTTAAATTATTATAAGACATATCATAATGTAAACCAAAGTTATTGCTGGTATCATGATTAGGAAAAAATAGATTGTTGTAATTATGAAGATTACCACTATGATCGATTTTAATTCCCTTTTTAAAATTACTTAATGGTCCAATAAAAAGGGAATTATTTGAGTGATCTAAAATATTTTTATTATTAAAAATAATAGATTTGTCATGTAGATTAATAGCACGATTTAGACTGGAATCAATATTATCTAATGAAAAAAATAATTTATTTTCATTATTTTCCATAATTGTATTAGTTGATTTGATATCACCGCCTGAAATATGTAAATTACATAAGGGATCAATACCAACACCTAAATTGCCACTATTATCAATAATAACATGTTGAATATTACCGTCTAAATTGGAATTATTAGATAAAACAATTTTTTTGTCACTTTGTAAATATAAACCATCATTATATCCAGTAATAGCATAATTATTGCTATTGTCATATTTATTATTAAATACTATTTGAGAGTTACTTCCATCAATAGAAAAGTTGATGCCATGATTTTCATAAATAACAGAAATAAAAGAATGTCTAGTTAGTAAATCATCATCTTGAACAACAAATGAAACATCAAAAACAGATTTAAGATGATCCATAAAATCAACAAAATCATAAGCATTTAAATTAACAACTTTAGATTTGAGATTAAGACTATTAGTTGTAAAAGAAGGAGTAGCACCAGGATTAAATGTAATACTATTACCCAAACTATCATTTAATGTAAATGGTTCATATATTTGAATATATCTTGGAAAACGATTAGAACTCATTAATATACATTTAGATTCAAAAAAAATATTTTGCTTAAATCTAAAAAAGAAGTTCAAAACATATTATAAAAAATAAGGTAAATATATGAGTAATACGAAAGATTTAAATTATAATTTATATTTACAAACAAAACAGCCAATAACATTAACAGGAATACCTAATTATATTTTTGATACAAGTGCAACAAGTGTAACATTAGGAGGAACAAATGATACTGATAATAAATTAAGTTTTAATTACACAACAATAACAGAAAATATACAGTTAGAAACGGATTTGTCATCAGGAATAATAGATATAAGTCATGGTGTGTATTTTTTACATGATTTAATTAGTGATATATCTAATCAAATAAAAACAATACATCCAACAAGTAGTGTAAAAGAAAAAGACAATAATATAGAATTTAATGATATATCGAATAATGTAAATTTAAATGTTATTACACAAAATGAAATTGATTATAATAATTTCTTAATTGTTGAAAAAAATGAAAATGAGAAAAGAACTTTAACATATAAAAAAAAATCACAAAATAATGAGAAAGCATATTCAGTATTTTTAAGACCTACAACAAGAGATATTACTTTATTTGGCTTGCCAAATAAAATTTTTGCAGTGCCAAAAGATAAAAGTATAATTCAAATAAAAAAAAATGAACAATTATTTTTTAGATATATATGTACTGAAGGAAATTTAGACATAGTTCCAACAGGAGAATATAATAATATTTCAAGAATTGATGAAGGTGATTATTTTATTCAAGATTTTGAAAGAATGTTAGAAAAATCATTTAACACACAGTTATCATTTACAGGAAAAGGAATAGAATTTGATACAATAAATAAAGATACATTAGTGTCATTTCATACAGATGAAAATGATACAGTGACTTCACAAATATTTAATACTAGTCAAGTTTCGTTAAATAGTATATCAAAATTAATGACAATAAATAATTATAATACACTTGAAAATAGAATTTTAACACCTTTGTATTTGAGTAACACGAGTGATATATATATTCGTACAAATAAGGTATGTTTTGAATCGTCAGAACCGTATAGTAATTTCAATTTTTATACGGTAACAGATGATGATAATAATGGTTTTTATACAATTACAACTCAATCAGGTTATTATTTTGCTTTTGATAATATTGATATTAGTAATAATTTTTATTATAAAGCATATGAAAATAGTTTACAAAGTTTAAGAATAATAAATAATAAAGAATATTTATTTATAGCGGGAACTATTCATTTATTCGTAAAAGGAGATTTTGGTAGTATTAATATAATTACAAATCGTATAGGTTCATCAGTATATAACACAACAGTAAATGGATTAACATATAGTTCTATAACTAATTTTATAAATGGTAGTATTCAAGGTAGTGCAATACAAGAAACCGGTCGTTTTAGATTCGAAGAATTAACACAAGATATATCATTATCAGTTATGACAACAATATTGGGTGATTATAATGATCATGATTTTTTATTTAATTTGACAACAAGTGATACAAAAAATATACTCGAAATATTATCAGGAACAACAGTAATACAAGAGAATGTTTTTTATAATAAAAATATTAACACAGTTATAATACCAGAAACAGTTATTACGATTGAATCTTCTTTTCCAGACAATCCAATAGAAAATATATTATTTACAACAAATACATTAAATACAACGAATCCATTTAATGATTCAATATCGCAGGATATTTCATTTGTTATTTTTGATATTAGTAACAATATATATTATAAATCATCACAAACAAGACAAGAAATATTAAATGATATTTCAGTAAATTTAACAGGTTCAACATTAGCGCAATATAGTTTGTTAGAAAAATTTGGTATACAAAAGGCAAAATTAATAGATATTGGTTATACAGATGTTTCATTAAATCTAATTGGTATAAATGATATTAGTTATACATTTATAAATAAAAACTTAGATTTTACAGGAACAACACCTATTATTGAAGAAAATGAATTTAAAAATTTAGATATATCAAGTGTTAACTTTCATTCATCAATAAATACAATAAAACAATCAGCATTTGAAAAAAATAAAATAGTAAATGTAGATTTATCAAATTCAAGTATAACAGATATATCAAATAATGCTTTTAAAGATAATTTAATAACATCGTTAGATTTAACGAATTGTATTAACTTAACATCATTAGGAAATGGTAGTTTTTATAATAATTCAATAATAACTCTTGATTTGACAACATGTACAAATTTAACAAAAATAGATGATTATTGTTTTTATAAATGTCCTATAGAAACACTATTATTACCATCTTCTTTAAATTATATAGGTAAATATGCTTTTGCATATAATAAAATAACATCATTAACAATTCCAACAAGTGTAAATACAATAGATGAAGGAGCTTTTGCTTTTGGTAATATAGAAATATTAAATATATCGAACTCTGTTGGTTTAGAAAATATAAGTGAAAATGCCTTTATAAATAATAAATTACAAACATTAAATTTTCCATATACAATGAAAATTATAAATAATTATGCTTTTGCAGATAATGATATATCTTCAATATCATTCAATAGTAGTTTAAAAACATTTAATTATGGCAGTTTTCAACAAAATAAACTTTCAAATATAAATTTATCCAATTGTGTATTGGAAAAAATAGGAGGATATTGCTTTTTTGATAATCCATATGAAAAAATATTATTATTGCCTACTTTTAGTAATTTCACAACAATTCAACAATCAGCATTTGAAAATAATAAAATAACAAATAAAATAACAATACCGTCTAATATTACATCGTTGGAAATAGCATCATTTAAAAATAATTTAATAAGTGAAATAGATATATCAAATGCAAGTGGTTTAACAATAATTGATGAAGAAGTATTTGAAGAAAATAATTTGATAAATACAAATGTAAGTATACCTGTAAATGTTGTACAAATAAAAAAAAATGCTTTTAAAAATTCAAAATTATCATATGTAGATTTTTCTCAAGCAATGCAACTTATTGTTATAGGTAATGGAAGTTTTAGTTATAATAATTTAGAAACAGTTGTGTTCAAAGCATTTACATTAAGAGCTATTTCAAGTTTATCATTTGCATATAATAATATTCATACATTTGATTTTTTATCAGTAAATACTACTCGTATGAGAACAAATAGTAGTGCTTTTTTAAACAATCCTGTTACAACTATGAAATTTCCATTTATTTGGAGAGATTTATTATATATAATTGGTTTTGGATTAGATTTAATACAAGAAAAATTATTATATAATTATGATGAATTAACATTCGCAGGATTTCCAGAAGAAGATATTGATGTTGTAATAGATTCTTATGATGATATTTGGTTATATGATTTGAGCAATAATAATTTAAAAATAAATGATAAAACATTAGAAATTAAAAATGGTGTATTTGAAAACAAAGGTTTAACAAATGTAATATTTGATGCTTCATTACAAATTATAGGAGACAATAGTTTTAAAGATAATAGTCTAAATGTAATAAATTTACCAGCAGAAATAATTACAATAGGAAAGAGTTCATTTAAAAATAATAAAGCAACACATTTGACTATTAAAAATAGTACAAAAATTACAACTATACATAGTGAAGCATTTAAAAATAATAATTTTGAATCAATTGATTTATCAGGAGCTTGTAGTAATATTACATTAATAGATAATGAAGCATTTGCTGATAACAGTAGTTTAACGAGTGTTAATTTATTTGATTTAACAAATAATGCTAAAATTGATGGAGAAAATGTCTTTAAAAACACACCAAATTTTATTAATATTACTTTACCACCTAATTTAAATTTAACAAACGAAGGCATTGGTTTTTCTGTAGAATTTACACAAAGACAATTGCGTATAACAATTGATGAATTATTACATTATCAATATCCTTTAAATTCAATCGATACAGTAATTGATAATAATCAAGATTTATGGCTTTATAGTAAAGATAGTTCAAATAACTATAATATTATTAATGGTGTAACGGAAATAAGAAATAATGCTTTTAAAGATATTAGTATAAATAAATTATTTTTACCGTCATCACTAATAACAATTGGAGAAAGTAGTTTTGAAAATTGTAATATCCAAGAGTTAGATATATCAAGTGCAATTAATTTAAGAACAATAAATCAAAGTGCGTTTAATGAAAATGATTTTGAAAATTTATATTTTCCAAAAAATAATAATATAACTTTTATTTATTCAAATGCGTTTGCTAATAATAATAAATTACAGTTTGTAGATTTTGGTGATATAAGTAACAATACACGCATTAATGCAGATAGTGTATTTTTGAATACAAACAATTTTAAAAATGCATTAATACCAAGTAATATTAATTTAACTGAACAAGGTGTAGGTTTTTCAATTGATTTCACGCAAAAGAAATTATTGTTATCAATAACAGCATTATTGAGTTATCAATATTCTATAAATATTATTGATACAACGATTGATACATCAGGAGATATTTGGTTATATGATTATGATAAATTTAATTCAACAAAGATTTTAACACCTATTGATGGTGTAACTATTATAAATGATAATGCCTTTGAAAATATAGAAGTGAAACAATTAGATGTTATAAATACAATTATAAATATAAATGATTATGCTTTTAATAATTCACAAATGGAAATATTGAATTTATCAAATGCCACATCATTAACAAATATAGGTCAATATGCTTTTAACAATACATTATTAAATAATATTGATTTTAAAATTTCTGGACCGTCATTAAGAATTTTAGACAATTATGCTTTTGCTAATATATCAAATTTACAAACAGTTGATTTTAGTACAATAACACAAGATTTGCGTTTGAACTCAGATCTGTTATTTTTAAATACTCCAAATTTAACAAATGTTGTTTTTCCACCAGGACAAGAAATATCAGGAAATATTGTATATCTTGATTTACCAATAATAGGATTTACAATAGCATTTACCCAAGAAAAATTAAAATTACCAGTTATAGATTTGTTAAACTTTAATTTTGAATCCGATACTATAGATACATCAATATCAAGTTTAGCTGAAAATTGGTTGTATGAAATAAAAAATGACGGTACCTTAAAAATAATCAAAGGTGTTACAGCAATTGAAGCAAATGTTTTTAAAGATTTATCAAATATTACAAATATAGATATAGAAATAAGTGATCCAAAATTAATATTTATAGGTGAGAGTGCTTTTGAAAATTGTAATATTAGTGTGTTTAATTTACCAACAACATTAACAACAATAGGAAATAAAGCTTTTAAAAATAATAAAATAAATACTTTAACATTTAATAATGGAATAACAACAATAGGTAATGAGGCTTTTAGTGATAATATTTTTACAAAATTAGATTTTACAGATATATATACATTAATGAATATTGGTAATTTATGCTTTGCAAATAATAATAATTTACAAGAAATAATATTTACAAATACAGATAAAAATTTAAAATTGGGTAGTGATGTATTTTTGAATTGTGACAATATTAAAACATTAATAGTACCATATTATTGGAATCCTGTGAGAAACGGATTAACTGATAGTGATTTAGATAAAATACCAGATATATTAGATGTATTTCCTGATGATCCAACAGAAATTGGAGATAGAGATGGTGATTTAATAGGAGATTATAGAGATGCTTTTCCAGATGATCCAAATGAACAAGCAGATCTTGATAGAGATAATGTTGGTGATAATGCGGATGTTTTCCCAGAAGATCCAACGGAAAGTAAAGACACAAATAATGATGGAATTGGTGATAATTTAACTAAGCATATACAAGATATTTCACAAAATCAAATAAATATGTTAGAACAAACAAATAAAAATGTAGAAAAACTAACACAACAAAGAGGATATCAAAGAATAGGATTACCAAATATCATTTCAAAAGATTACATAAATACAACTAAAATTATACCGATACCTGAGAAAGATAAATTAGACATTTCAATTGTGCCAAGAATAGAACAAACAATTCAAGAACAAGAAGAGTTAATAGCTTGTATAGCAAAATTAAATGAATTTGATTTAAATCATCATCATTCTTACAAGACATATTTAATTGATAAAAATAAAGATTATAACCAGCGTGAATTTAATTTTAAATCAATAAATAGAAATAATTCGCAAGTAACATTACATGATCCATTGCAAGTGTGTAACTCAATATATAAACCAAATAATAAACAATTTGGAACAAATGGTGCAGTAAGTGCGTCAAATAAAATAGGAAAGGAAAAATTTAATACAATTAATTATTCTAATTACTCGGCACCAAAGAATGATTTAGATACACATACTATAAATAGTAATAAAAAAAAATGTTATTATGTAAAAGAAAAAGAAAAATGTTATGCTAATGAAATTGAACATGAAGAAGAGAAAAAAGAAGAAGAGAAA
>Ga0163109_10000454_pt1 | contig 33073 bp, 65 predicted proteins | sample CRUFie1St13metaG_FD_108704 | JGI IMG/M metagenome (GOLD analysis project Ga0163109, IMG submission 108704) | Marine microbial communities from the Costa Rica Dome - CRUD Field 142mm St13 metaG | ecosystem: Environmental > Aquatic > Marine > Oceanic > Photic zone | place: Costa Rica: the Eastern...
CAAACTGAAGGGCTCAAAGGAGTATCTGCTGATAAAAAAGCTGATAACTATCTTAAAAAATTAGATCCTGTTAAAAGAAATAAAGCTAAAGCTTATTCATTAGGAGTTGCATACGGAATGGAAGCTTATGCTCTTAAAATGACTTTAGGAGTAGATCAAAAAACTGCTGAAGAGTTAATTAGAGGTTATTTAGATGGCTTTCCTCAGCTTAAAGAATGGAGAGAAAATTCTAGACTACAAGTTAAAGCTCATGGGTATATAAAGAACTATGTTGGTAGAGTTAGACATATACCTAAAGTACAGAGAATATATACTAAATTCCAGGATAGAATGTTAGATTGGAGATTTAGAAAAGAACTAGAAACTACTTACGGTAGAGATCAAGTTTTAAAAGTTTATAGAGATTATAGAAACGGACTTAATAACTGTCTTAACTTTCAATTGCAGTCTCTAGCAGCTGCGGTAGTAAATAGAGCTGCTTTAAAAATTAATAGAAAAGCTAAAGAATTAGGTATAGATGCTGTAGTACAAGCTCAAGTACATGACCAGTTAATTATTAACTGTAATGAGAAAGACGTAGAGATGTTTGCTCCTCATGTACAACATATTATGGAGACTACAACTGAACTACCTGGAGTTACTTTAAAAGCTCCTCCTGAAATTGCTGATAATTGGAGAGATGGGCATTAAAAGTAAATTAAACGATATTTATAATAAATGAAAAGGTCAACTCGAGAGCGATTTTTTTATTTTTATTTTAACCGAGTAGCTTAGGCACTCACAAATTTTAATGATATGAATACATTTATTTATGAACGTACACCGTTCGACATTTTAGTTAGAAATTTTTTCCAAGACGCAAGCAAATTTACTCCGCTTGCAGAAACCAAAGTTCCACATCCTGTAGACATTTATACAAACGAGAAAGGTCTTTTCTTCGAAGTAGCTTGTACAGGAATTTCAAAAGAGGATCTGAAAATCGAGACTCAAGACCAAACCTTAAGGATTAATTACGATAAGGATAAAGATGCTTCATGCTGTGAAGTTAACGATTGTGATTATATTCATAGAGGTATAGCAAAAAGATCATTCAATTTAGGTTGGAAGATCGATAGTAAGTTTGAATTAAGTAAAGCTAAAGCAGAGTTTAATTCTGGACTTTTAAAAATAGCTATTCCTTTTTCGAAAGGATCAGAGTTAAAAACTTTGAAAATTAGCTAAAGTTTTCTAAATTTTATTGCTCTCGAGTTTGATCTTATCATTATTTTTATTATATTAATATAAAACAAAGTTATATGTCAAAAGCACTAACCCCTTTTAATGATAGAGTTATTATAAAACCTATCGAAGAAGACGAGCAGATGTACGGTAATATAGTTATACCTGATATGGGTAAAGAAAGACCCGAAATGGGCGAAGTTATCGCAGTAGGTCCTGGTCGTCAAACCGAATTCGGACAATTTATTAGAGTCAATGCTAAAGTTGGAGATATTGTTCTTATACCTAAAATAGGTTCTATAAGAATAGATTTCGAAGGTGAAGAGTATTTTATTACTGCTGATAAAGAAATTTTAGCATCAATTAAAACAAACGAAAATGAGTAAAAAATTAGTTTTTTCAAAAGATGCTAGAAGTACTCTTGCAGAAGGAGTATCAAAACTAGCAAAAGCAGTTACAGCAACATTAGGCCCAGCAGGTAGAAATGTTATTATAGAACAGGATATGGGTAACCCTATCTCTACTAAAGATGGAGTTACTGTAGCTAAATCAATCGAATTAAAAGATAAAGTTGAAAATATAGGAGCACAAATAGTTAAACAAGCTGCTATAAAAACTGCTGATGAGGCAGGTGATGGGACTACTACATCAACTTTATTAGCTGAATCTATACTATCTGAAGGTATAAAATATGTTCAAAAAGGAGCTAATGCTGTAGATATTAAAAGAGGTATAGAGGTAGCCGTAAATAAAGTAGTAGACTATTTAGAAGAAAATTCAAAAGATATTACGGACGAAGAGCAGCTAAAGCAAGTAGCTACGATATCTGCCAACAACGACACTGAAGTAGGTGAGTTGATTTCCACAGCCATGGACAAGGTAGGCAGAGACGGTGTAGTAACGATCGAAGAATCAAGAACGGGAGAAACTTATCTGGAAACAGTAGAAGGAATGCAATTTAGCAGAGGTTATAAGTCTCCTTATTTCGTTACAGATAATTCATCTATGCAAGCTGTTCTTCAAGCTCCGTTAATTTTATTAACTGATAAAAAATTAAATCAGGTTAAAGAGTTACTTCCTATCTTAGAAGCATGCTCTAGTCAAAATAAGAGTCTACTTATTATAGCAGACGATATAGGAGGAGAGGCGTTATCTACCTTAGTAGTTAATAAGATGAGGGGTAACTTACAAGTAGCTGCAGTATTAGCACCAGAGTTTGGAGATAGAAAGAAAGCAGTATTAGAAGATATTGCAACTTTAACAGGCGGTACCGTAATTTCTTCTGAAAAAGGAATGAGGTTAGATAAGTTTCAGACTAGTTGGTTTGGAGAAGCTAATAAAGTTACTATAACAAAAGATACTACTACAATTATCGATGCTAAAGGAGCAGAAGAAAATATTGTTAATAGAGTAGAAGAGATTAAAACTCAAATTGACGAAAGTAAATCTCCTTACGAAATAGAAATTTTACAAGATAGACTAGCTAGATTTATTGGAGGAGTAGCAATCGTATATGTAGGAGGTCATACTGAAGTTGAAATGAAAGAAAAGAAAGATAGAGTTGATGATGCATTACATGCTACTAAAGCTGCATTAGAAGAAGGAATCTTACCTGGAGGAGGTATAGCTTTGTTAGGTGCATCCTCTATGTTAGTAGATGAATTAATATCAGATGATGAACATACTGATTTTGACTCTGGTCTTGAAATAGTTATCTCAGCTATAGAACAACCTTTCTTTAAAATTTTAGATAATGCAGGATATGATTTAGATTTTGTAGGAGGTATAGAATTAAAAATAAAAGAAGAAGGTAACTTCTGGTTTGGTTATAATCCGAGAACTGACGACTATGTAGATATGTTTAAGGAAGGTATTATAGACCCGACTAAAGTTACTAGACTAGCTTTAGAGAATGCTGCCTCTGTTGCTGGTACAATGTTAATAACCGAAGCAGTAGTTTCAAATAAACCAAAGAAGGAAAAACCTCAAGGTATAGATCCTTCAATGATGATGTAAATTTAATATTATGAATAAAGACGAATTATTTAACCAAATCGCAGACAATTTTGCAATCTTACAAGAAAATAACTTTGGATCAACAAAAGCTTCTCAAGCAAGAGCTAGAAAAGCAGCTGGTGAAATTAAAAAGTTAATTACTCCTTATAAGAAAGCGAATATGGACGCAACGAGATAGGGGGCGTTTTTCTCTTATCGACGAAGTCGCCACGCGCGAATTTAAAGAACCTTTCCTTTACGGAAGGGTTTTTTTTATTTATCTAGCCAATGAAACCAACGGTTCATTATAAACCAAAATATCGCAAAAAGTAAAATTATTTTTATTAGTATCAAGTTATAGTTTTTTCGACCAAAGTAATTTTATGTACTTCTTCGAAACCTTTTTCTTCATAAAAACCTACCGTTATTGGTTTACAATATGCAATAACTTTCATACCTTTAAAGTTTTTAGTTACATACTCCCAACGGGTATCCCATAACTTACGATATATACCTTTACCTCTATAATCGGGATCAACAAAAGCATCCTCAAATTTAAGAGTGTTGTGAGGTAAAAAAGACATATTACACCAACCTACTTCTTTATCATCTATAATAGCGACCCAACCACAAGACGAATGCCTTGAAGGATCAGGAGTAGAAGATGGTAATCTATAGCTTAGTATATTCATATTTCGTTTAAAAATATAAATAGTAAGTTACTTAAATACCTTATTTACGTTTAAAGCTTATGATTCGTTTACGTTTTTTACCATTTCGGGTAAAAATATCTAAAGTAATACCCATAGATAAACCTCCATAAGAGGTAGCAAGTAAGTCACGATTATCAAAAGTATAGCCTCTATTCTTATCGTAAGTCTCTTTTATGTAACCGGCAGCAAAAGCAGTAGCAATACTCGCGACGAAGGCAATAGTTTTATCTTCAGTCTGTTCTAAAACGAGACCGTAAGCAATACCTCCGAATACAGTACCGGCTGCAAAATGTTTTTGTTTATCTGATTCGTGTAAAAGCTGAGCGTTTAGTGAAAGCGTTGGCAAAAGTAGAAATAGTAGTAATAATTTTTTCATTTATATATTGTGTTGAGGATGAACTATAAACTAATTACAAAACTATTCTAAAATAAATAAGAAAAAAGTTGCTTTTCTGCATTAATATTCATATATTTAGATATAAAATTAAGGTTATGTATATAAATAAAAGTTTTGACGTTTGGCTTAAAGATGAAGTAAAAGATATCTTAAAAGCTAACTATGTAGATAAATCTTTATCTACTGATGATTTTCTGAAATTAGTATTAGAAGTTAAGAAAGAATATCAAGAATGTGATTCTCCTGAAGAAGTTAATATTGAGGATCTTGTAAATTATATTTTTGAATGTTCTTCATATAAAGATAAGATGTGGGTTATATATCCTGAAGAGCATAAATACGCTGGTCAGGAAAGACCTATGAATCTTAACTGTTAATATTTATAATTAAAAGTAAAAGTATGAAAGAAGATAGATACGTAGTAACTATGGAGATGTATGTATATGCTCCTAATGATTATATGGCTCGTAAAAGAGCTCATAAATTAAAGAAAGAAATTTCTAGTAATAACAGACATGGTGCTGATCCTTCTATAAGTGAAATAGGATCTCAGCCATTTGCTTCTATGAATTATAGAAAACTTGACGATATCTCGGAACCTAGAGATAAAGAAAAAGACGAACCATTACCATTTTAATTAAAACTTTTCCGGAAATAACTGGTGGAAAAGTTGGTTCGTATTAGTTTTTTTCATATATTAAGGTATATTAATAATAAAGGTTATAAAAATGAATAAGGTTATGAACATTCGCACAGTAAAAATGGAAGATATCAAATTTGATTCTTCTCTATTCCGTCCTATGAAATCTGGACGTGTTGTTGATTCTCACTTCTCTTCTGAAGGTGGATTAATGAAAGGTACTAACTACGCTATTGTAGGTGATCCTGGTATTGGTAAAACTACCGTAATGCTTGATATGCTTGCTGACTTGCAAGCTAAGGGTCAAAAGGTATTGTTTATCTCTGGTGAGATGAATAGTATTGATATGTTTGGATACGTAAAACGTTTTCCTAAATTTGGTCAGCTACCTATTTTGTTTATGGGTGATCATTGTGACGATAATGCTTTAGAAGTATGTGAGTCTATTTTATCTCAAGGTTGGGATGTAGTACTTATCGATAGTATGGCTGAGGTTCAGAATGCTGTTGTTGATACTACTAAAGGATGGATGTCGTCTAAAAAAGCTGAAACTGAATTGCTTAATTTATTTGAGAAGCATAATTTAGGTCAGAATGATTCTAAGACTAATACTTCGTTCTTAGTTATTCAGCAAGTTACTAAAGGTGGTGAGTTCGCTGGATCGAATAGATTTAAGCATATGATGACTGGTATGGCTCATATGAAATGGACTAAAGAAGGTGATAGAACTTTCTTCTTCTCGAAAAACCGTAGAGGTGGAGATATGTCCGTTAGGATGTTTAACTTGAGTACTCCTAATAGAGTAGGATGGTTAGGAACTTTAGCCGTAGGTCAAGAATAATGGCACTGTGGAATGTGAACGGAGAGTTGGTTTATTCGTCGGGGTCTCTTTCGATAGCCAACCCTCCTAGTAACCTTTGGGTTACGAGACATAGTTATAAAGTTCCTTATAGTAATGTTGGTAAAGGAGGTTTTATAATGAAAGATGGAAAAAAGTTTCATACTCCTTCCTGGATCGAGGTTCATCCAGAAACTACTTTAGATGATATAAAAGTAGAAAAGAAACCTTTTGAAGAGTTATTTGTTGAACCTAAGACTTGGACTTTTAAAAGTAGTTCTTCTGATAAAACTTATACTGTAAAGTATAATAAGCATGGCAAGTTAAGCTGTGATTGTTGGGGCTATATTGCTCATAAAAATTGTAAACATATAAAAGATGTTGCTAGAGAAATTAATGGATGAGTACGTATTTTGGAATGATAAGTTCTGTGATGCGTTAGATGTTGAAAATTATAAAGTTGCAGATCTGGCTCAGAAGAGATTAGATAAAATTACTGCAAAAATAAATAAAATTATATAATAGTTGTTTTTTAAATTTAAATTACTTATATTATAGTATGGTTAATTTACCGTTCAAACCTAGATGGTCTAGATTCTGGATCGAAAAAAAGCTGAGTAAAAATTATTATAAGAAACCTTATGATAGGTTTATGTGGTGGAGAGGTTATACTCCTAAAAATAAACCTTTAAAGAAAACTGAAGACTTAAGAGATAGGATAGCGAATGGTGATTTCGAACAAGGTCCTTATCTTATGGAAGTTGAGTTGTGCTTACATACTATGAACGATAAGTATTTAGAAGCTAAGACTACTAATGGAGAGATAGATCATATGGTTTGGCATACGAATACTTCTATTGATCGAGCTAGGAAAAAACGGTTAGAAGAGGATCATGAAAAAGAAGAATTTAGAAAACTAACAGATTTACGAGATGAGTTTGTTAAGGAGTTCAAGATGGATAGAGATGAGTATGAAATAGAAGTAAATAAGACTTCCGGAACTACTTTAGACTTCTATTTTGAAATGGAAGAAAAATATGGTAAAAGAGTAAGAAGACTTAAAAAGATTCCGAAAAAGTAGCATATTTATATATAGATATATATCAATCAATTATTAATTTAAAAAACAGTTTATGAATACAGTTTTAATTATTTTAGGAGTTATACTTGTAGGTGCAGGTATTTACTTCTACTTCTACAAACAAGGAAAAATCAACGACAGAGACGGAGACTACATTCCAGACGAAGTTGAAGATGCAGTAGAAGACGTTAAAGAAACTGCAGCCGAAGTTAAACGCAGGGCTAAAGCAGTTAAAGAAGAGTTATCAGATGTTTTGGAAGAAGCAAGAGATGTAAAAGATGCTTTAAAAGGTAAAGTTACAAAATCTAAGCTTAGATCTATGACTAAGAAACAACTTCTAGCACATTCTGAAAATGATCTTGGTGAAAAGTTAGATTCAAGTTTAACTAAAAGCAACATCATTAACAAAGTTTACTCAATTCACCAATCTAAATAATGCAGCAGAATATAAATGTCGACATCAACCAAACAACAGGAGTTACATGCGATGAGTGCCAAGGAACAGTTTTCAGGGAGTCTCTCGTTATTAGAAAAGCATCAGGCTTACTCACAGGAACAGGACAACCAACTTACGTTCCCATTCCAGTCTTTGCATGCATCAAATGCGGACATGTCAACGCAGAATTCTTACCTAAACAAGTTAAAGATCTCGAGTAGGATCTATTACGGCTTGCAAGGTCAAATATACGATTGAAATTAAGGAGTCCAAGTGACTCCTTTTTTTTTGACTATTTATTAATATGGAATTCCTTTCTAACATAAGTCAAGACAGTTATCTTTTGTCTAACTAAAATCAATTTTATTATGGATTTTTTAAGCAAGATCGGCTCTTGGGCCAATCAATTAACTGAAGTGGGTGTAAGTTTAATAGCACTCGGAGTTGTATTAGAAGTATTGTTCAAAGGAGCAATAATTCCGTTCTGGCCTGAAGTATCAGTAGTGGGTAACATTATGGATATTTTAGCAGGACTAAGCAACGAAGGACTACTCGGGTTAGTAGGTGCTTTTGTTCTTTACCACATTCTTAAAAAGAAAGGGTAAAATTAGGTAATTTATTTGAGATGGAGGGCTATTAATTTAGCCCTTTTTCTTTGGATTTTTGTTGTATTTATATTAAAGAGAGTTGTTCGTCAACCTTATAAAAAACATATTAATATGAGAACTTTATTAGTCGTCCTTAGTTTCTTACTTGCAGTACCTACTATTGCACAGGAAGAAAAGAAAGTTAAGAAAAACTTTTTTAAAGAGTTTTATAATGACTTCCTAAAATACGGTACAATTTATGCAGCCGGAGACATTAGAAATGCATATGAAAACTCAAGAAAAGATTTCTTTGTAGAAAGACCAGCTGATGGAGATTTATACGCTATTCCAAGAGTAATAGAAGTAACCGAATATTTTCCATTTGACTACAGATATGGTATCGGTATTAGAAAACTTGGAAGATTTGATTATGAAAGAAAGCCAGGTAACTTCTGGACTGGTAATCAGTATAAAGAAAGTCAATTAGCACTATCAGCACCAACATCAGCAGTTTCTGGATTTGAATACTTATTTCACTTTGAAAAAGAAAGACTACGTGGAGAAGAATGGAATAACTGGAGATACTTTATTAGACATACAGGTAAGTATCATATAGTAAAATTAGAATCTAGAGATCAAGGTGCATTTGACTTCTCATATAAATCAGCTGAAGTAAGAGCTAGGTTACCTATTGGAAAGAAATTTAGTATATCAGCAGGAGCAATCTTTAGAACTCATGAAAGAGCATATGGATACAATCCAATCGAAATATGGTTGAATGAAACTGAAACATGGACAGATCCTAACACAGGAGAAGTTATTGAATACCCAGCTAATCCTTGGTACTCATTAGGATATGAATATGGATACGAAGACGTATATTATTCAGCTACTACTATAGATCCTGAAACAGGTCAAGAAATTACAAGAGATGATTGGTACTGGTACGGACCTAACGGACAGCTAGTAGCATATTCAGACTTACAATTTAGAAATACAGTCTTTAGAGATCTTATTAACAGATATAATAATGAAGCTTGGGACGAAATAGGAGAGTTTGGATTAATTTCTCCAATTGTAGGTTTAGATTTCTATCATTATAAATCTAATTTCTGGTTCCACGGATACGCTAACTGGTTGTTGCCGTATCATAGTTATGTATCAGGAGATGAAGACTTTAATTATGGTAACAGAAACAACTGGGGTAAAGGTGGATTAGTTCAAGATGCAGAGTTTGAACAATGGGATGATTATCAGTTCGGTGTTAACTTCGGTTGGAAAGTTGGAAAAAATTTAGGAGTATTCGTAGAAGGAGAATATAATAAAATGTGGGATACTAAATTCTTCAATTCTACTTTTGGTTTAAATTATACATTTAGATAAAAATGGCGAAACAAATAGGCGAAGATACTAAAGTAACTCTAGATTTAAAAACGATTGGAGCAGCAGCTGTAGGAATAGCCTCGTTAGTAGGTATGTGGTTTGCACTTCAAGGTGATATACAAGAAGCAAAAGAGTTACCAGCACCAGTTATCGATAGGGTTGAATATGATTTGAAAGACGAATTGATTCGACAAACAATAATGGATACTCAAGACGACGTAGATAAGATTTTAGAAGAAATAGAAAAGATAGACGAACGTCTTTATGAGCTTCAAAAAAATAAATAATATGAGGAACTTAATCTTCATTCTACTATTAGCTGTACCCTCCTTAATATATTCTCAAGATTGGGCAGACGATTCTTCATTAAATGAAATTTTAAATTCTAAAAGTGCTTTCGGAGACGATGAGTCTAAGATTGTAGTTATAGAGTTTTGGGCTAAATTTAATGAAGCTAATGCATTTGCAGATTGGGATAAAGTAGAAGGTGTAGAATATTATAGAGTTGATATTGGTAAAGCACCAGCAGCAAAGAAAGAATATAGAGTAAGAATGGCACCCACGATTATAATTTTTAAAGATGGGGTAGCTGAGGAAAGTTTCAAGGCAGGTCTAGATTTAGAATGCCCTGTAGACTTGGAAGAATTGCAAGAAGCAATAGAGGAAGTTAAAACAGCGGGAGCTTTTTAAACAAATGGAAGAAAAAAATTTAGAATTATCTGAAAAATCCAAAATAGCTTTAGATATAAAAGCAGTAATTGGTGCAGTTGTTGGCATAGTAACAATAGCTGGAGTATGGTTTACATTAACAGCTGAGATAGCTCAACTACAATTAGATGTGGTTAGGATGCAAGATGCAGTAGAACTTAATGAAGAATTTAGAATTAAGTGGCCGAGAGGAGAAATGGGAGCTTTACCAGATGATGCTAAACAAGATTTAAAAATAGAGTACTTAAAAAAAGATGTACAATATTTAAAAGAGGTTGTTAAAGAACTAGAAATAGAGAACGCTAAATTAAGAGGAAAATGAAAAAATTATTATTTTTATTGCTAAGTGTTTTTGTTTTAATCAGTTGTGAAAAAGAAGAAGTTATTCCTGAACCGGAAGTACTATTTGAAATATCTTTAGATGGTGTAGCATTTGACCCATACGAAAGATATTCTTTAATTAACACCTATGGTGCAGTTAAAGATGTAGATGGTTTTAGAAGAAAAATATTTGTATTATATCTTCAGGTTGATGATGGACCTGCTAGATTAGACAGACAGCATTTCGCTTTATATACTTATGATTTAGAAGGCGATTTTGATGATGATTTATTAGATACTGGAATGTACGATCATTTAGGTACTGATGATAAATTAGCTGGATTAGAAATAATCGGAGAAAACGATTATGTAAATTATGCTTATGTAGATGTACAGAGTGTAGTTGACGGTAGAATCACTTTAGAAGGTAGTGGTGAATTTTATAATCCATATATCGATGCTGTACAAGTTGCAGTATTTAAAATAGAAAATATGCCTATTGGTAGAGATATAGAATCTACTCCATATGGGTATTTGATTAATTAAAATAGTTTATAACTAAAAGTTACATTATGTTAAATAAGATTAAAAACAACTGGACTATGTTTAAAAACATTTTCAACGATAAGAATGACATTAACGAAAAATCAGTAGTAGGTTTTGCAGCTTTTGCTGTGATGGTAATATTTGCTTTTGCAGATTTAGCTACAGGATATTTTGGAAAAGATTTAGTCATTAATGAGTTTATCTACGATTCTTTTGTATGGATAGTTTTAGGTTCTTTCGGTATAGCTGAGGTTGGTAAAGTGTTTGGGAAAGCTTCTGCACCAGCTCCAGAACCACCATTACAAGAAGAAGTAGAAGAAGAAGATAAAGGTAGTAAAAATATTAATATTAATATAGACGATTGGTAAAATGAAATTAGAAGTTTTAAGATTTAGTTCACAAAATGATTCTACGTTAGGTTTATTATTTGATGTTACTAACGGTAGAAAATTTCTCTGCTTTACTTTAGAAGATGAAGACAGAGATACAAAGGTAATGGCAGAAACTAGAATACCAGCAGGTATATACGAGTTAAAGCTACGTAAGGAAGGCGGATACCATAATAGGTATGCTAAAAAGTATGGCGGTTGGCATAGAGGAATGATACATGTACAAAACGTACCTAACTTTAGATGGATATTATGGCATACAGGTAATACTGATGAGCATACTGCTGGATGTTTACTATTAGGAGATACATCTCAACAGAATATTAGTAAAGAAGGCTTTATAGGTGCTTCTACTGCAGCATATAAAAGAATATACCCTCTAGTTGCTAATGCTATAGAATCTGGAGAACAGGTTAGAGTAAAATATATTGACTTTGATCAAGGCGTAAAACACGCTTAATAGTTGTATATTTAAAATATTCTTCTTATATTAGTTATATGTGGACTAATAGACTGCAAACATATTTATTTTATGCCATACTTGGTGGCTTCGTTAGCTATATGATTTTTAGTAAAGATAATATAGAAGTCGATATAGAAGCCTACCAGTTAGAAATTAATCTTCTACAACAAAAGATAGATTCTATTAGTGTGCAAAATAATGAACTTAAATATGAAGCTGATTCACTTTCAAGTAAGTTAGTAGAATATGATGGAAGGATTAAACGATTAAATACTAGAATTTATGTTATCAAAAAAGAAACTGAAGAAAAGCTTGCTGCTATTGATAGCCTTGGTAGCTCTGAGCTTCAAGAGTTTTTCACAGACAGATACACTACAACAAAGGATAGTATTAACTAAACCAGTTGCTAAGTTAGTTGTTAAAGACTTAGTTTCTTTTGATCAAGTAAAGCTTGAACTTAAGACTACTATAGATCTTTTAAGTGAAACTAATTTAAAACTTAATACTCAAACTATACTTACCGATAACTTACAGGTTCAGATTAATAACTATGAGTCTATAGTAGGTAATCTCCAAGAAAAATACAATACACAAGCAAGACTTTCAGAAGATTTAGAAGCTGCATTAAAAGCTGCTAATCGTAAGACTAAGTTATATAAGATTGGAACTTATGTAGGAGCAGGAGCTCTGCTATTACTTCTAGCAAAATGATAAAAACGATAAAGAGAAACCTGTTTCCAGGGCTGATTGCGTTATCAGCTCTTTCTGTATCTGCATCTGCAGCATTTTATTCTGTATATGGATTAAGTAAATTATTTGCAGGTGCAACATTAGAGGTAGTAATTATGGCAGGTTCGTTAGAATTTGCTAAATTAGTTACCGCTTCTCTATTATACCAGTATTGGGATACTATAAATAAAGGTCTTAGAACGTATCTTACTGTGGCTACCATAGTATTAGTATTAATTACTAGTATGGGTATATATGGATTTTTAAGTGCTGCTTATCAAGATACATACCGACAGTTGATAGTTAAAGAAAATCAAACTTCATTTCTAGAACAAAAGAAACAATTTTATGAAAAAGACGTTATTCGATACGATCAAGAGCTTGAAAGAATTTCTAATAACATCAGTACTCTTTCCAATGCTAGGTCTCAACAAATCCAGGTACGAGACACCTCGGTGGTTGGAGGCGTTAGAACCACGATATCCACGTCTGAGTTACGCTTGGCACAGAGTAGAATTAATGTGGAAGAACAAAATCGTAAAGATGTTCAAGTTAAAAGAGAAGTAGCAGCTGATAGTTTACAGAAGTATCAATTAGCTATTTTAGATTTAGAAAATAATTTAGATGTAGCAGGAGAATTAGGACCTTTAGAATACCTTTCAGGGCTTACAGGAACTCCTATGGATAAAATTATTAATATTCTTTTATTAGTAATTATTTTCGTATTTGATCCTCTAGCTATTTCTTTAGTAGTAGCAGCAAACTTTGCATTTGATAAAGCTAATCGTAAAAATCTATACGGTGAAGTAGAAGCTGACTTATACGAAGAAGCAGTAAAAGAAGCAAAAAATGCTTTTCCGGAAAACTATAATGAAGAAGATGAGAGGAGAATGGATATTATAGGGCAAAATGGCAACGAAGGAGAACATTATGATATAGAGGTACAAGAAGCTGAAGAAGTTAAACCAGAAAAAAAAGGTTTCCAATTAGAAGATAATATTCAAAAAATACTTCATAAAGGACCTAGTCGATGGAGGGTACTTCTTAAATCTGGTGAGACTATTACTGTTGGTAAAAACGAAGTATTAGCAGAGATACATAAAAATAATAACTTATCAAAAAATTACTAGATAAGTTGTTTAATTAAATTAATTTTATTATATTATATATTATGGCACAATTTAAAGTAATACAAGCATTAAGAGCTCATGCGAAAGCAGAGAAAGCTAAAGCATTGACCTCGTTCGAACTACTTACTGATAAAGCTGTTGGTATTGGAGATCATTCTACTAAAGACTATTTCACGAATGCATTTGAAGCTCTAGATCAATTAGCTAAAGCAGAAGAACAGCTCGAAATTTTAGACAGATACTTTCCAGAAGATAATCCTGGTAAGATTCTTAACGATTAATAAAAGTTTTAATAAATAAGTTATATGAGTGATAGAGAAATCATGAATGCTAAACGACCTCCGTCTGCTAGAGAGGTTATGAAAAAAGAATACCCTACAATTTACAATGCGTATCAAGAGATAGTTGATGAGCAATTCGAGTTATTTTGTAAGAAACATTTAGATTACGGAATGCATAATGTTAGTGCAGGTACTAATCTAGATAATTCTGAAGAAATAGAATTTGCTATGACTGGTTTATGGTATAGACTTTCAGATAAGATTAATAGATGGAAGAATATGATTATATCAGGTCGTAGAGCTCAAAACGAAACTCTAATAGATACCTTTCAAGACGTTACTAACTATGGTATAATAGCTCAGTTAGTTAAAAGAGGTCTCTGGAAAAACGACTAGATGCCGAAAAAATTAAAAGGTCCTGTAAAGAAGGTCTGGGAAAGTAAAATTAAACAATCACCTTCTAAGAATACTCACATCTCTTATAGTTCGTTGAGTACCTATAATAAATGTCCTAAACTTTGGGAATTGATGTATTTAAGGAATGAAGTTCCTTTTACTCAAAACATTTATACTTGCTTTGGTACTGCAATGCATGAAACTATTCAAGAATGGTTGACTATAATGTATCATGATTCTGTTAAAGCATCTAACGATATTAACTTAGATAAATTACTGTACGCTAATATGGTTAAAGCTTACAGGCAGGGTAAAGCTCAAATGAATGGAGAACACTTTTCATCATCAGATGAATTAACTCAATTCTGGTTAGACGGTAAACATATACTTGATTACCTTAAAAAGAAAAGAGCTGGATACTTCAGTACTAAAAATATGATGTTAGCTGGAGTAGAAACTTTATTATATCAAGATATCAAACCTGGAGTTAAATTTAAAGGATTAGTAGATTTAGTCTTTTATCATAAAAACTTAGATGAATGGACTATAATGGATATTAAAACTTCTACTGCAGGTTGGAGAGATAAGCAAAAAAAGAATCCTAATCTTACCGCTCAAGTAGTTTTATATAAAGAGTTCTTTTCAAGGCAGTTTAATATACCAAAAGAAAAAATTAACGTTGAGTTTTTTATAGTCAAGAGAAGAGTTCCTGCAGAAGCTGAATGGGCTTCTATGCAAAGAAGAGTACAAGAGTTTAAACCTAATGCAGGTCCAAGAAAAACTAAACAAATTTTAACTTCTATGAATAAGTTTATAGAAGATGTTTTAGATGAAAATGGTTCTTATATAGACAAAGAATATAAATGTCAATCTCCTTTCGGCAAATGTGATAATTGTTGCGACTTTGTAAAATAGAGCCTATTTATATATAAATATATAAAGATATATAGTTATGAAAAGTACTGAAAAAAGGTTAACTACCGTTCGAATAGATGACGAACTATTTCAAGAGTTCAAATATCAATGCATCAAAAATAAATTTTCTTTTCAAAAGCTTGCTTCTCGAAGTATTTTTCTTTATCTTACTAATAAGGACTTTAGAGATAATCTACATAATACTAGTAATATAAATTTAAATAAGTAATGAGCAAAAGAGAAGGTTATATTAAAAAAGAAGATAGAAAAAAAATATTACTTCTTTGCGATGATATTAGAATGCACTCTGGTATAGCAACTATGGCTAGAGAAATAGTATTAGGAACAGCACATAAATACAATTGGTTACAGTTAGGAGCAGCTATAAAACATCCTGATCATGGTAAAAGATTTGACTTATCTAAAAATATAGCAGGTCAAATTAATGTAGAAGATCCTTATGTTCATATTATTCCTTGGAACGGATATGGAGATGCACAAACCGTTAGAAATCTAATCAATACCGATAGACCTGATGCAATTATGATCTTTACTGATCCTAGATACTGGGTTTGGTTATTCCATATAGAAAGAGAAATAAGAATGAAAATGCCTATTTTCTATCTAAATATCTGGGATGATTATCCAGCTCCTTTATATAACAGAGATTATTATAGGTCATGTGATCTCCTAATGGGTATATCTAAACAGACTGTTAATATTAATAAAATAGTATTAGGAGATGAAGCTAAAGATAAAGTTATTAAATATGTACCTCACGGTATCAACGAAAAATCTTTCTTTAAAATAGATGAAAAATACCCTAACTACGAAGCATACCAGAAGTTTACTAAAAGTATATTCAAAGATAAAGATATAAAGTATACTGTCTTTTTTAATTCTAGAAATATTAGAAGAAAAAGTCCTGCTGACTTAATATTAGGTTTTAGATTATTCTGTGATAGTATAGGTAAAGAAGCAGCAAAAGAATGTGCTTTAATACTACATACTACTCCTAAAGATCAAAACGGTACTGACTTAGTAGCGGTAAAAGAAGCATTATGTGACCCAGAATACGTTAATGTATATTTTTCTAAGCAAAAATTATCTACCGAGCAAATGAATTGGATGTATAATTTAGCTGATTTAAATGTATTACCGTCCTCTAACGAAGGTTGGGGTCTATCTTTAACTGAAGCAATGATGTCTGAAACTATGATAGCTGCTAATGTTACCGGAGGAATGCAAGATCAAATGAGATTTGTGGACGATAAAGGTAAGTGGATAGATTTCGATTCTGATTTTCCTTCCAACCATAGAGGTACTTATAAAGAATGTGGTGAATGGGCTATACCGATTTTTCCTTCTAATATATCAGTAGTGGGTTCTATACCTACTCCTTACATATTTGACGATAGATGTTCAGCAGAAGATATAGCTAAAGCAATCAAACAATCGTATGATTTAGGTCCTGAAGAAAGATCTAAAAGAGGTAAAGCAGCTAGAGAATGGGTTACATCAGATGAAGCAGGTATGACTTCTATTAATATGTGTAAAAACTTTATCAATAGTGTAGAAGAAACTTTCGTTAAATTTAAACCTAGAGCTGAATTTGACTTTTATAAAGTTGAAGATAAAAAATCTAACTATATAGAACATAAATTAATTTATTAAGAATGAGTAAAGCATTAGCAATTGTATCATGTCCAATAGATACTTATTCAGGTTACGGAGCAAGATCAAGAGACTTTGTTAAAGCGTTAATTAAAGCTAAACCTGAATGGGATGTTAAAATACTATCTCAAAGATGGGGTGCAACTAAGTTTGGTTATTTACAAGACCATAACGAATTAGATTTAGCACAAAGAATAATTCCTGGAGTACAAAATAAACCTAACGTTTGGATACAGATAACGGTACCGAATGAATTTCAACCAGTAGGAGATTTTAATATAGGAGTTACTGCAGGAATAGAAACTACAGCTTGTCATGATAGTTGGATACAAGGAGTAAATAGAATGAATTTAATTCTTACTTCTGCTAACCATGCTAAAATAGTTTTTGAGCAAACTACTTATGAAATGAAAGATCAGGGAGGTAATAAAGCTGGGGTACTAAAACTAGAAAAACCTGTTGAAGTTTTATTTGAAGGGGTAGATGTAAGTAAATACTATAAAAAAGCTCCTAATAAAGATAGTAAAATAGTTAATTCATTAAATACTATTAAAGAAAGTTTCTGCTTTCTAATAGTTGGACATTGGTTATCAGGTGAATTTGGTCACGATAGAAAGAATATAGGATTAACTATAGAAAGATTCTTAACTACTTTCCGTACTCAACTTAAGAAACCTGCATTAGTACTTAAGACTCAATCAGCTAATTCAGGACTTATAGACCAAACATCTATAATAGAAAAGATAGATTTAATTAAAAAGAATATAGGAGGATCAAATTTTCCTAATATATACTTGCTTCATGGAGAATTACCAGACGAGGAAATAAACGAATTATATAACCATCCTAAAATAAAAGCAATGGTAAGCTTTACTAAAGGAGAAGGATTTGGAAGACCTTTATTAGAATTTACTACTACAGGTAAACCTATTATAGCTTCAGGATGGTCTGGTCATACAGATTTTTTAAGGAAAGATTTAAACTTGTTAGTAGGAGGTAAATTAAATGACGTTCATCAATCAGCTTTTATGAAAGATGCTATCATAGAAAATAGTAAATGGTTTGATGCTGACCCTAAACAATGTGCTACAGCATATAAGTATGCATTTAAAAATTATAATAAACATTTACCAAAAGCTAAAAAACAATTAAGTGTAACTAAAAAGTATTTTACTTTAGATAAAATGACAGAGCAGTTAAAAGAGCACTTAGATAAGTATGTTCCTACATTAGCTATTAAGCATGAATTTAAAGCTCCACTACCTAAAGAAATTAAATTACCTAAAAGACCTAAAAAGTAAATTATGAATAAAGATCAATTAGTAGAAGGACCATTTGGAAGTAATGCTTGTTACGAACAAAGCTTTGAACAAGATGGTCAAGAGATTAAAACTTGGTTATGTTTTGGTAGCGGTTTTACTACTTCAACGTTAATGACTGAAGGATCTAAAACAGTTGCTGATTTATTAGAAACATCACCTGAATTATATAAAGATTTATTACACAAAGATAAAGAAAATAGAATATGGGCTCCAGCAACTATTAGTCTTCCTAAAAAAGGAATGGTTTTTGTAGACGGTACTACTAAAGAAGATTGGTTATGGTCAGCGGTACTTGCTGTTGAAATACCAAAAGAAGAACTCGAAAAATACCCACAAGGTCAAACTCATAGAATGGATATGAAAAATGCTAAAAAGTTTCCAAGAAAAGATTTTATGGACGCTTTAGAGCACATAGGATTTTATAAAGTAGAAGAATGAAAATATTAGTTACAGGAGGAGCAGGATTTATTGGTTCTAATTTAATTTATAGATTAATACAAGAAGGTCATGAAGTAACTTCATTAGATGATTATTCGACTGGCACTACTGATAATGAATGGAGTAATTGTAGATATATCAAAGGAGATATATGTGATATAAAACCTCTAGCTAATCTTGAATTTGATAAAATATTTCATCTAGCAGCTTTATCTAGAATACAGCCATCTTTTAATGATCCAGGTACTACTTTTAATAGTAATGTATTAGGAACGCAAAGAGTATTAGAGTGGGCTAGAATAACTAATGCTAAAGTAATTTATGCTGGTTCTTCTTCTAAATGGCATGATCCTTATCAATCTCCTTATGCAGCATGTAAGTACATAGGAGAAGAAGTTTGTAAGATGTATAAAAAGACTTACGGTATGGATATAGAGATAGCTAGATTTTATAACGTATACGGACCTAAAGAAATTGTAGAAGGCGATATGGCTGCAGTTATTGGAATTTGGAGAAATAGTATTCAAAATGGAGCTGCTTTGAGAATAGTAGGAGATGGAAAACAGAGGAGAGATTTTACTCATGTTTATGATATAGTAGACGGTTTATATAGAATAGGTTTTAAAAATGAAGTTCACGAAGATGCTTGGGAGTTAGGTACTGGTAAGAATTATTCTATATTAGAAGTTTATGAAATGTTTAAAGAAAAGTTTGAATGTGATAGATGGCATGTAGCTGACGAACCAGGTAACTATAGAGAAACATTACAGGTTAATACTGATGCTCAAGACAGATTGAATTGGAAACCTCAAGATAGATTAAAAGAATATATTTTAAGTTTATGAAAATAAGTTACGCAATTTTAACTCATAACGAAGGAGAGTATATAGAAAAACTCTTAAAGTTTTTAGTTGAAAATATCAGACAAGAAGACGAAATTGTAGTTGTTGATGATTATTCAGAGGATAAAAAAACTGTTAAAGTCTTAGAGAAATTCAAAAAGGATATAAGTTTATATCAAAGAAAGTTTGATGGTGATGCTACGCAAAAAAACTATTTAAACACAAAGTGTACTGGTGATTATATACTTCAATTAGATGCAGATGAGCTGTTTAAAAAAGAATTTATTAAGTTACTTCCTTCTATATTAGAAAGTAATAAAGAAATAGAATTATTCTATGTTCCTAGAATTAATACAGTTAAAGGTTTAACTCAGGAACATATTGATAAGTGGAGATGGAATGTAAATGAAAAAGGATGGGTTAACTTTCCAGATTATCAAATGAGATTATTTAAAAATAATCCTAAGATTGTATGGGAAGGATTATTACATAGTAAAATAGTAGGATTTTCTAGTTATGTATTTTTACCTCTCGATGAACTTTATTGTATGATTCATCCTAAAGAGATTGATAGACAAGAAGAGCAGAATAATCTATATGATAGAATAGAAGCTAACGGCAGAACTAAATATAAAGTATAATGAAAAAAATTATAGCAACTACAACTATTAATCCACCTACTGAAGCTCTTTTAAAATATGCTTCTATGCCCGATTGGCATGTTATTGTAGCAGGAGACTTAAGAACACCTCATGATCTTTATGAGAATTTAGATAACGTTACTTATCTTTCACCTGATAACCAACTAGAAAATTATCCGGTTTTGAGTGAACTTATTGGTTGGAAATGTATACAAAGAAGAAACTTTGCTATATTAGAGGCATATAAGTTAGGTGCAGATATAATAGCTATTATAGATGATGATAACATACCTTATGATGATTGGGCAGAAGAACTTTATGTAAATAGACCTACAGAAGTAACTATGTATAATGTTGATGAATTAGCTTTTGATTCGATAGGTGCATTAAAAGAACATAGAGATTTATGGCATAGAGGTTTTCCATTAGAATTAGTACCTTATAGAGACTATAATAATTTTACAAAGGAAACGATAGTTCCTAAAGTTCAAGTTATATTCTGGGACGGTGAACCGGATGTAGATGCAGTATGTAGAATGATTTATAGCCCTTTTTGTAAATTTGCACCTGAGCAGTTTCCAATTGCAGGTAATAAACCATCCCCTTTTAATTCTCAAAATACTATTATTACTAGAGATATAGTTAAAGATTATTTTTTATTTCCTCATATTGGTAGAATGGATGATATATGGGCAGCATACTACGTACAGTCGAAAGATAATAAAGTAGTATTTACAAAACCAGGAGTACTGAGCGATAGAAGTTTAGGTACAGCAGGTAGATATTCACTAATTGAAGATATGAAAAGGGAATATATTGGTATGGAAAATAACGTTAGACTTTTAGAGGAACTAAAAGTTAGCCCAGATAGAATAAAAAACTTTTTACCAGATCAATCATGGGAAGCGTTTAAAGAATGGAAAAATATAATAAGTAGTTTATGAAAATTTTAATAACAGGACATAAAGGTTTTGTAGGACAAGAATATATTAGGTTTTTTAAAAGTAAAAATTACGATATAACAGGAGTAGATATTAAAGATGGAAATGACTGTCGTGATTTTTTTAAGGTATGTAATGATAAATTTGACTTAGTAGTACATTTGGCAGCTATAGTAGGAGGTAGGGAGACAATTGAAAATGATCCTTTAGCTGTTGCTACTGATTTATCTATCGATGCAGAGTTTTTTAACTGGGCGGTTAGAACTAAACAAAAAAAGGTTATTTATTTCTCATCATCTGCAGCTTATCCGATTAATTTACAAGCTAAAGGTACTAGAAATAAACTCAAAGAATCTGATATTGATCTTAATGATATTTCTTCTCCTGATTTTACTTACGGTTGGGCAAAATTATCAGGAGAGTATTTAGCTACTTTTGCAAGAAAGTATGGAGTTAAAACTTACGTATTTAGACCTTTTAGTGGATACGGAGAAACTCAAGATTTAGATTACCCCTTTCCTTCTTTTATAAAAAGAGTAAAGGATAAAGAAGAAGAATTTGAAATTTGGGGGGATGGAACTCAAGTAAGAGATTTCATTCATATAGAAGATGTAGTCGAAGCAACTATGAAAGCTGTAGAGTTAGATATACAAGAGCCTATAAATTTAGGAAGCGGTGTACCTACTTCTTTTAACGAATTAGCCGAGTTAATATTTGAAGTATCGAACTGGAGACCCAGCAAAGGAATTAAACATAGACCCGATAAACCAGTAGGAGTTATGTATAGATGTTCTAATAATTCTAGGATGTTAGATTTTTATACTCCTAAAATAAGTTTAAAAGAAGGTATAAGAAGGTCTTTAAATAAGTAATGTATGAAAATAACTGCAATAATAGTTTCACGTAATGATAATTACGGTGGGCATTTAAATGAGAGAGCTACATATGCTATGAATTCAGCTATAAATACCTATGATGAAGTATTTTATATAGATTGGAATTCTGAAAAATATAGTTTACTTTATGATATAGAAAAAAATTTACAGTTCAAAGGTAACTTAAAACATATAGCTATACCTCCTGAAATAGCTTCTGCTCTTACTAACTATGATCCTCAAGCTCAAAAGTGCTGTGAAGTTTTAGCAAGAAATATAGGAATTAGAAGAGCTACTGGAGATTATATAATATCGACTAACATAGATATAATTCAACCTAAAAGAGAAGATATATTAAAATTAATAGAAGAAAAAGGAGAAGATAGCTTTACTACAGTTAGTAGAAGAGAAGTGGAATGGGATTATATAAAAGAATTTCAAGGAGGAGATTATAATTTTGATAATTGGAGTGCTTTTAGAGATGATGCATATAAAACCTCAGTACCAAGAAATAAATTAGAATCAACTACCCCTGGTGACGAATATAGTATAATTAACTGTTGTGGAGATTTTCAATTAGCTTCTAAAAAAGTATGGCATACTATAAAAGGTTTTGAAGAAGATTTAATATACCCTTTATATAGTGATACTAATGTACAAAAGAAAGCTAAGTTAAGCGGTTTTAATTTAACTGGTCAATTTTCTCCTCCTTTATTTCATATAAATCATGGTAGCAAAGGCTGGGGCGGAGGAGGATTTGCTGAAGGAATCAATAAAAAGGCAAATGACTTACAAAGAGCTATAACGTTTCAACAAGAATCCCGTAATAAAGATACTTGGGGGTTTTCTGATATTAATATAGAATCAGAAACTTTTTAATTTTTAATCAACTATTTATTATAGTAAATCAACTTCCAATGAGCAAACTTAAAAACCTTATTAAAGAAGTAATATCCGAAGCCGCAAAGATAAGCTTTGCCGGTCATAAATTCCTATTGAAGGTAGATGTAAACGAAGATCCACAAAAGAAAGGTCTCAAAATACAGTTTCTTCCTACAAGTTTTGGTGGAATAACACCAACTCAACAAAACGATATAGCCATAGAATTAGAGCAAAGACTCGAAACTGGGCTAGCAGAATATGAGTTACGAGTAGAAAGAGATAGAAATTTGAAAGATAAGACCATAATTGGTTTCTTTGTATACATTGAATATTTTGATAAAATAGTAAGAAAAGCACTATCAGGTCAAAACCCTAACGTAGGAAATGATGAACAACAATAGAAAGGATATACATAAAGTACTTAAAAACTCTTTAAACCTTAGATTCGAAATTAAGGCAAAGAGCCCTTCTCCTGAACAAATTGAAAAAAAACTATTCATAGAAGCTCTACGAACTATGGTAGAAATACAAGATCGTACTGAGTTTCTAATATCAGAAATAGGTATAGATACAGTTCATTATGAGGATAAATACTTTAGAGTTATAGAAGCTCTATTTAAAATGCATTTTAATAAACAACAGCTTTCGTTAATTCATATGTATTTATATGAGTTAAAACCGGATAAAACCTGGGACGGAAAGATAGAATTAGACTTACAAGACGATAAAGAACCACAAATCGTTGATTTTAAACACCCAAAACACGTTTGGGAAGTAATAAAAAAGTTTAAAAAATAGTTGTTTTTCTGAATATTTTTTCGTATCTTTAAGCTGAACTATTTTAAACGGTTATATATATGCAAAAATTAAAAATGATACCCTGCCCTAAATGTGGCAATCCATTTCCAGAATTAAGATTAACTCAATACGGATACAATTTCTGTGTAGATTGTTCTGATGTTGAATCAGTAGTTGGTATTACTACAGTAGAAGGTTCTGGAGACCATACCTATAATGATATTATTATCATGGATAGGAAGAAAGCTATGAATATCGCAAGAGCTGAAGCTGAAGCTATGGGTAGGAAAATACCCGATCCAGTCGAAATATTAGATATGGACAGAGATGAAGCAGAAGTTTCTCAGTCAGTTAAGGAGAAAGTTAATAACGTTTTAGATGAGGATACGTCTAATGTTATAGTTACTAACGATGCAGATCCTAATGATGATGATGCTCATGGATTAATTAAAGGTATAGATTATTAATGGCACGTCCTTCTAAAATACTTACCAAGGAAGACATTTTAAGAGCTCAAAAAGTAACTCGGTCTAATATGGCCGCAGCTAGATATCTTCATGTATCTTATAACCATTATAAGAAGTATGCTAAAATGTATAAAGATGAAGATGGAAAAACTTTACTTGAAGTTCATATGAATCAAGCTGGTGAAGGCATACCAAAGTTTGCTGTAGCCGGTATTGATAATGTTCCTCTTATGGATGTATTAGAAGGAAGAGTTCCTATAGAGCACTTTGATCCTAGAAAGATTAAAGCTAGACTTCTTAGTGAAGGTAAATTAGTAGAAGTTTGTAGTAAATGCAACTTCTCAGAAAGACGAATAACTGATCAAAAAATACCAGTTATACTAAATTTTAAGGATGGAAACAAAAAAAATTGGCATCTTGATAATTTAGAGTTTCTCTGTTACAATTGCTCTTATCTGTATGCAGCATCACCAATAGATGAGAAACGTGCAGAGGCAATGGAGGACTACGTCAAAACTAAAGACGAAGAACCTGATTGGGAGTTAGATGAGCATCATATTGAGCATCTTAAAGAATTAGGTTTATTTGATGAGGAAAAACCCGGAGAAGAGTATATCTCCAGGCAATAAAACTATTTATTATTATGAAAAAGAAGAAAACTAATAAATTTTCAACTTTTAAAAAGAGAAAACCCCTCGAAAGAAAAGTGGCTGATGACTTAGTCAAAACCCACGAGCGTAATGAAAAGTTACGAGACAAGAAGATCAATCCTTCGTTTTTAGATCTTTTTTAACTAAAACTAATTATATGAAAAATGTATCGAAACTAGGCATAGCTGTAATTGCTATGTTCACTGTTATGGCTTTTACATCTATAAATGCAGTTAGATATCATGAGCCAGTTAATTTAAATATAAAACAACAAACTATAACATCAGTACTACCAGAATTAGAAACGGTAGAAATAAACTTACCAGCTACTACTCATAACGATTTTTTAGAAGCTTTAGGGCATAAAGAATCAGGTAATAACTATTCTATAGTTAATAGTTATGGATATATGGGTAGGTATCAATTTGGATCTTCAACCTTAAAAGGTTTAGGATTCAGAGTAACTAAAGAAGAATTTCTAAATAATCCTGAATTACAAGAGCAGGCTATGCAAGCATTATTAGAGCATAATAGTAAAAAACTTAGAAGACAAATAGAGAAATACTGCGGTACTACAGTTAATGGAGTTTTTATTACTGAATCAGGAGTACTAGCAGCTGCACATTTAGCAGGTCAAGGTAACGTAAAAAAATTCTTTAGAAAAGGATACGAATTTAAAGATGGGTACGGTACTACTATGACTTCTTATATGAGAAAATTTAGTGGGTATCAGTTGGATCTTAACTAAATTTTTCGTATATTTAAGTATATTAAAAAGTTATGGATATAGAACAAAAGCAAAAAGCAAAAGAATTTAAAAAGCTTTTAATACACGCTACTGATCTTTATAAGAATGAAGATTTTAAAAAGTTTGTTAAAGAAGGTGGAGTACCTATGAAGGTAGCTACAGCTTATAAAGCTATTAAAGAGGTTATCTTACCTCATATTAAAAATATTTAATTAGTTATGACATTTGATAATTTAGTTTTTATTAAACACCCTAATGACTACATTGAAGGACTTATGGCTAAATACAAATTTGATAACGGTAAAGAATTATCTGTAGTTGCAGGTAATAATTTATATTGTATTACTAGGTACGGAAATAGAAAAGGCGGTCCTATGTTAGAAGCAGAAGATGTTATGAAATGGGAAGTAATGGTCGGTGGTGAAGTACAAGGTTGGCAAACTAAAGATCAAATAAACGAAATTATTAAGAAGAATACCCAGTAGAGCAGTAGGTAGCTCGCTTTGGCTTAACCTGGCGCGGAGAAGTAACTTATACGTAGAAGTGAAACTCGTAATACAATCGATCGTGAAAAGCAAAAGGGTCAAAGAGGTCGCAGGTTCGAGTCCTGCCTGGGCAGCTAAATAAAGGTTATGGCAGCAGAAAAAAGAGGACATACAGTTAAATTAGAACATGACTTTAATACAGCAGGAGTATTAGAAGTTTGTATTAAAGAAAATTGGTATAGAGTTACTTCTAGAGATTTTAGATCTTTTGATGGTCCTAGAAGAATTACTCAACCTAAAAAGCAACCTGGTCAAGGTATAAAAGGATTTTTTGATATAGAGTTTGAAACTAAAGAATATTTTGGTCCTATCTATATGCATGGTACTAATAATATAGTTACTCCTAAAAACTTAGAAACCGTTATTCATCCAGGAAAATGAAAGTATATAATTTTGAACATCCAGAAGAATTTGAAAAACTATTTACGGGTAATAGTAAAGAGGTTACCGATGCTATGGTTTCCGGAATAATAGAAGCATTTCAGTTTCATAAAGATGTTGCTCCTTTATTTTCTATCAGCTTTGGAGATCAAGATATAGCGTATGAAATAAACTTACCTAAGGAACAATGGGTAGGTGCTTTGCAGAAATGTTTAGATTTATATCATGAATGGGGTAATTCTGATGAAGCAATTGATACGTATTTAATTCAAAAAGAAATTAAAAAGTGGGTTACGGAAGAAGATTAAAATATGTCAACGACGATTTGTTCGAAGTAATCAGAGCTATCAAAGTTCATAATTGTATTATTCCAAAAAGAAATCCTAATAAGATAGATAAAGAGTTACTTGGTTTATGGGTTCATCATTTAGGAGGAGAAAGAGTATTAAGAGATGGAGATTATCTCCTTATAGTTAAAGCAGTTGAAGAACCAGAATGGGAAGAGATATAGATAGAATAATTGAGATGGCTTGGGAGGATAGAACTCCTTTCGAAGCTATAGAATATCAATTTGGGATTAAAGAAAATGAAGTTAGAGAAATTATGAGAAGTAATTTAAAAAGATCTTCTTTTGAACTTTGGAGAAAAAGAGTAAAAGGAAGAAAAACAAAACACTTATCTACTTCTAATGCTATTAGATTTAAATCAAAAAATCAATAAAAAAACTTTGTCAATCAGTTGGATCACATTGTTTTTTTTCGTATATTAAGAGTATAATAATAATTTAAAAAAGGTTATAATATGGCAGACGTAATGTTAAATTTTAATGGTGAGCAGACTTATATGGATAAAGCTCAGCTCCGAGAAATGTGTCCTCTAGCTTTTGCTAAAGAGGCTACTAACCCTGATGTTAGTAAAAGATATCTATTTGTTAATACTGAAACGATTATTGACGATTTAGATAAGTTAGGATGGAAACCTGTTCAAGCAGCTCAAAGAGCTAGTAGAGGAGGTGATACTATTTTTAGTAAGCATATGATTGCTTTTCAGAATCCTGATCTAAAGATTAAAGGTAAAGATGGTGATGATTCGTTTCCTAGAATCATTATGACTAACTCTCATGATGGTATGCAAGCGTTTAAGTTTAGCGTTGGTATATTTAGGTTAGTTTGTTCTAATGGATTAGTTGTTGCTGATGAGCAGTTTAATGAGTTTAAGATTAAGCATAAAGGATATACTTTCGATGAATTGAGAGGTGTCGTTAATCAAGCTGTAGCTGATCTTCCTAATAAAGTAGAAGTTCTTAATCAGATGAAGCAGAGAGTTCTTACTCAAGATGAGAAGAATAAGTTAGCTCTAGACGCTATGTTAATTAGAGCTGGTATTAAGCCTGGTTCTAAAGAAGCTAAGAAGTTTAACTACGATGATGAAACTATAGAAGATATTCTTGATCCTAAAAGAGATGAGGATAAAGGAGATGATCTATGGAGAGTATTTAACGTAGTTCAAGAGAAGATTACTCAAGGAGACTTTCATGCTGCTTTAACTGGAGCTAAAGTTAGAAAGGTTAGAAAGATTAAATCTTTTGAGAAAGATCTTAAAGTTAATAAAGAGTTGTTTAAATTAGCTACTGCTTTAGTATAATGATAGAAGTATTAAAACATGTTTTTGGTTTTTGCGGAGAGCATTGGCATCCTAATATTTGGACTGCCTTTGCATCCTCTCCGTTAATTGCTACTACTGCTTACTGGATTAAATGTAAGTGTGGTGGTTGGTTTAATAAGCATAAAAAAGGTTGCGATAATGAATTGCATTAAATGTAGAGGAGAGATTAACCCTTTGAGGATAAAAGCTCTTCCAGATACTAAAACCTGTGTTAACTGTTCTGATACTTCTAGGTGGTATGTTAGGAATATTATTTCCGGAAAGACTACTTACTGTGAAACTGAAGTAATTAAAGATCCTGAATCAGCTAGAACTATAGCTGCTATGGATAGAAGAGTAGGATGGGGAAGTAATTTAAATAAAGTTAGAAGATAAAAATTAAGTTATGAAAAGTAAATTTAGAAAATTAATGTTATTTTGGGAACTATATTATCCCATTATTTTAGCTTTCTTTTCTTTTTTATATTCAGTAAGTCTCTGGTTTACTGGAAATAAATTAGAAGGAATTTTTGTAGGTATTTGGGTACCTTCTATACTAGCAGCATCTGTTGCTATAAGACAAAGAAGACCGAGAACTCCTTATTTTCCAAAAAGTACAAATAAAAGAAGAAAAAGATGATTACTGGAAATATGTTAATAATGTTTATAGTAGGATTTATTATATTCTGTTTTTATATTGCAGGATTAATATATGCTATATACTGGGGTCATAGTACTCAAAGAGAAGAAATGATGAACGATCCTGAATTAAGAGATTACTATAACAGGCATCATAACTACGATTCAGAAATTGATTATGACGGAGGAGGTAACTGGGGACGATTTAATCCTCATGCTGATGAAAAAGATGATAGTTACGTAAAAGGTCTCTTCAGATCTAAGAAGAGAAAAAGTAAGAAAAAACAAAACGTAGGTAAGAGTACTTACTGGGATTAGTGAAAAAACGTTTTGGTAAATATCACGATTTTATAGTTCTTTGGACTATGTTTTGGACTGCAATAAGTGTAGGTCTATTATTAGGTTATTTGTTAAATTAAAAGAGTTGAATAAAGAGAAAAAAAGACATTTAATTGTCATCGGTCATCCAGATAAAAAATCCTTTTGCTGGAATGGAATATATAGAACTATGATACGTCAAATGCGTAAACATAAGCAAAATTATAGAACTATTGATTTATACCGAGATAGTTTCTCAAGACCTAGAACTGAATTAGTTAAAAAGTATCAAGATTGGGTTTCGTGGAGCACACACATTTACTTTATTTCGCCGGTGTGGTGGTTTAGACTAACCCCCCGAATGGAAGTATTTTTTGACGAAGTATTTACTCCTGGATGGGCATATAAGTTTGTTAATATTACGAAATTGTATGCTTATCCAAAACCCTTTCTAAAAGATAAGAGAGTAAGAACTTATATTACTCACGGTGCTCCTTCTTTACCAGTTAGGACTTTATATTTAAACTCTGTAAAATTAAGATTAGTATTAGGAGTGTTTACTTTTGTATTTGGATGGAAACTATCGAGATGGTTAAAGACTAAGCAATTTTGGTCAGTACCTTTTGTTAGTCAAAAGAAGAGAACTGAATACTTAAGAGTAGTAAAAGAAGATATTAGAAACGATTTAGGATTATGACAGATTTTTTAATAGGAGTAGGGTTATTACCTTTGTTAATTTTAGTAAATTATGTAGTATTAGCGTTATGTAAATTTTTTCCTAAACATATTTTATCTATGGCATCAGTTATGATTGGTTTAGATACTATTGTTACTTTGGGTTATACATTTACAGCTAAAGTTTTTATTACTGATATTAAGTTAATGGTTGGAGGTATAGGTTTTTCCATATTTGCCGCTTTAGCTCATAAGGTTTTAACCTTTATAAAAGAATTAGGACAATTAAATAAACACGAAATAGGAAATTAATAATGAATCTAGCAATAGGAATGGCAATAGGAATATTTGTAATAGTTTGGATATGGATATTATTTGAATTAGCTCATGCTCCAACATATGATGAAAATGGATTCATAGTCAAAAAAAAAGATGAGAAAAGGAAATAAATCACTTAAGATACAAATACTCAGATGGTGGGTAAGAGATAGAGAACTAACTCCTATGGAAAGACATAGTAGTAAAGTAGGTTATATGGGAGCAGGTTTTTTGATGGCAGGTCATTGGACTGTTGAGCCTATTCTTTTTATATTAGGATTCTGTTGCATCCTATTTCAAGTAACAGTTAAGAAACAATGGAATTTGGTAGTCTTACAATTAAACGGTTTAGTTGCATGGACTATACATTTTTTTAGTAATTTATAAATTAAAATTAAAATTAGTTATGAAAGAGTTATATTTTTTTCCAAGAGTAAAAATGAATGCTAAAATAGTAGATTCAGTTATTCCTGGATCTCATATAGTATTAGAAGATTATACTTATGAAATGTTATCAAAAAAACCTAGAGGTAGGTCAATAGAAAGAACGTTAGTAAATGAAGATTTACAAACCCGATTAACTATTTATAAATGATCAAAGTAGTTGATATATTAATTGGAGTTTTATTATTCTCTGTGGCACACATTTTAACATTTTTTCAGTTAAATGGTCAGTTCCTTAAAACTGATTGGTTTCGTAAAAATGAATTTTGGGTTGCAGTAGCCGGAATTATCCTCTCTTACTTTTATATGTACGGTACTAAGTACACTGTAGCAGGAACCGATGGCCTCTTATGGCCAGCTAGGTTTATAGGCTTTGGTATAGGTATGATAATATATGCAGGTATGGTGAGTTATTTTTTTGATGAAGGCATAACTAATAAAACTCTTGTTAGCTTAGTATTAGCTTTAATTTTGATTGCGATACAAGTATTATGGAAAACTAATTAAACTAATTTATTAAAATGCAAAACTTAGGAAATTACCTAGACGAAAAAAGACACAAAGATATTATTGATGAGATTCTAGATTTAAAACTAGAAGGTCCTAAAACACAAAAGACCAAATTAAAAATACAAAAGCTCCAACAGGAGATGATTGATATTGAAAATAGATTAAAAATATGATAGCATTACAGATTATTTTACTTTATATTATGTTTGGCTGTATATGGACTCTTTGGTTAGAAGATTATACAGTTACTGAATTAGAAGCTCCTTATAATCAACCTTGGAGTAATAGAGAAAGATTATTTCATACTTTTGTATGGCCTTGGAGTTTCGGATTATTTGTTTATACTTTAATTAAAGACTTTTTTGGAAATTTCTTTGATTAAAAGTTGGAATTCCGGAATATTTTTCTTATATTAAGGTATAATAATAAAGGTTATGACACGTAAAGAAGTTAATGAAATAATTAAAGAGGTTTATCCTAAGATAGAAAAGCATTATGGTTTTTCTAAGTTTCAAGAATGTACTCCTTACGTAGAGACTCATAGTAATATCTACGAGAGATATAGCGGAGTAGAAGGTATGTCGGGTGATGAAGATGGTTGTCATGCTGAGTATTGTTCTATAGAGAATTCTATCTTTGTTTATTATCCTAATATGAAAAGTAGACAGCATGTTATTGAAACTTTAGTTCATGAATATCAGCACTATTTACAATCTCCTTCTTGGATGAAAAGATATTATAATATGGGGCATGATTATGTAAGTCATCCTTACGAAAAGTCTGCTACTGCAGAAGAAAAAAATTGGAAAATATTTAGTTAGTCAGTTGGAATTCTGCTAAATATTTCGTATATTTAAGTATAATAAGTTAATAAAAATCAAGGTTATGAATAAATCAATTTTAAGTTATAGTTACGCGAGTGACGAAGTAAAAGGCTATAAAGAATCTAAAATAGCTAAATCCGAAAAGAATGACTGTTTTGTAAGAGCGGTAGCTTCTGCTACTGGATCTCATTATGATTCAGCTCATAGTTTTGTAAAAGAAACTTTCGATAGAAAACATAAAAAAGGAACTTTCTTTATGGCTGATACTATGAAGAAGTTAGAAGATACTGGTTTTTCTATTGATAATAAGAACTTTAAAATTAAGGTTCTTCCTAAAAGTAGAGTAACGAATAGTTATAAATTATACGGAGAGATCGTTAAAAGAAAGAAAACGGTTAAATCGTTTATTAAGGATAATCCTAAAGGTACTTTTATCCTTGGAGTTAGTAAGCATGCATTTACTGTTAAAGATGGTCAGCTTATTGATAATAAAGGTGAAGAGTTTAGACCTACGAGAAAGGTAGAATCTGCTTTTAAAATTACTCCTGAAGTAAAAGAAGTGCAACTTAGTTTATTTTAATATGATTTATAGAGCACCTATGACTAGAAAAGAAATGAAAAGAGCTGGATTCATTCACGACGATAATTTAAGAAAAGATGCTTTCTGGAAAGGTCTTAAAATAATAGAAAGTTGTGAGAATAATATTCATATAGAAGGAGCTGAAAACTATATTGATAACTTTCAATTAGCTTTTGAAGATACTTTTAAAAATGGTATCCAGCTAGATGCTCTTTTAGTAGCTTTAAAAGAAAAGAAATTAAAATTAAAATTATAATATGTTAATAGTTAAATTAAAAAAAGGGGAGAATATAAATAAAGCTCTCAAACGTTTTAAAAATAAAGTTAGGAATACTAAACTTGTTAGAAATATTAGAGAAAATCAATATTTTGAAAAACCTTCTCAAGCGAGAAGAAAACAAAAGATGAAAGCTATACGAGTTAATAAATGGAAAATAGCTAACGATGAAGTCTAAAATTTATAATATAGAGGTTACAGAATACCACTCAGATGGTTCTGGTGATTTTGGAGTTAATATGATACAGCTAGAGACGGATAGGTTAGAATGGTCTATGGATCAATATAGTAGAAACCGACACGTTAAGAGTTGGAAAGTTATAAGTGAATTAAATGGTAGTACGACCGACGATAGTAGCAGCATATAAAACTAAATGGGGAAAGAAAGTTAAGTTAAAAATATTTAACGACCTTCCTTGTCCGGATAAAATTATTTCTATTAGAAGTAAACTTCTTCCGGAAGGTTCCGAAATA
>Ga0163109_10000456_pt1 | contig 32936 bp, 24 predicted proteins | sample CRUFie1St13metaG_FD_108704 | JGI IMG/M metagenome (GOLD analysis project Ga0163109, IMG submission 108704) | Marine microbial communities from the Costa Rica Dome - CRUD Field 142mm St13 metaG | ecosystem: Environmental > Aquatic > Marine > Oceanic > Photic zone | place: Costa Rica: the Eastern...
AGGAAAAATTCAATAGGATTCATATTTTGATTATCACCTTGGTTTTGAGGCATGTTTTTTTGAAATGCATCAATAAGTTGATTTTGAATATGCTTAGGGTTGATTTTCATATTCTCTAAAATGACAGTAGCTGCAGTGTTTTCTTGAGATACCAATGCAAATAAAAGATGCTCAGTACCAACAAAATTATGACCGTATCTAGAGGCGCAACTAACGGCATTTTCTATAATTTGTTTTGCATAACCACTTAAAGTACCTGTTTTGCCAGGAGGTGTAGGTGTAGCACTCTTAGAACGTCCTACAGTTTTTAGTACAAGTTCTACATTTGAAGTAGTTACACCAAAGCTATTTAAAATATTAGCTCCAAGGGAATTAGACTGTGATAAGACACCAAGTAAAATATGCTCAGTACCAACATATGACAAGTTCGCTTCAGCAGATTTTTCTTGCGCATATATTAAAGCAGCCTTTGCTTCTTGGGTAAATTTCTCAAAATAATTATCTTCCATAGGGGAAAGTTACAATATCAACGATATTATAATACACTTCATTAAAAAATTTAATAATTAATTATAAAGTGAGTATAGATACAGTAGACAAAATATAGTTTAATACATCTACTGGAAGGCTTTTGTTACTAAGTTGTAGCAAAACCCCATTTAGTTCAATTATATAATCAATACCATTAAAATACAGATTCGAAGAAGTTTTATTATACTTTAACTTATCAAAATTTGTGATTTTTGAAATTGTAAAAGCAACCTCTTTTAAGTTTGGATCATCAGCAAAAATATAAGTATCATCATTTCGCATATAATACATTTGCATAGGATATTGTAGCGAGAATTCTAATGGTAGGGATTCAAATAACCTAAAGCCTTCCTTTAAATTATGTGAATTACCAGAGGAGTCTACTAATGTAAGTTTTTGATCGTATACCAAGTTCTGACCTGTTACTAATCTCCAGTCCATAACTTCATCTTCGACAAACCGTGCAACCACATTCAAATTATTTGCATAAGAAATTAAAGCACGTTTGTTTGTACCTTCTGTATCGACGTATTCAACATAAAAATGTTGTGATTCTGCAAAGTAATACCTAGTTACAGAAGATAAATCACTTAAAATAGCATTAGCTGAGAGTTCAAATCTCTTAATTTCAGAGTCAAATGGAGACAGTATCTGAGGTATTTCATCAACAGTGTTAGAAGACACAGCTTGAGTTACGGGAGATGAATCAATTTTTAGTGAAGAAGCATACTCAGTTGAATCCACATCTTTTTTTGCATTAGCTTCAACTTCATCATTAGATTTTATATTCGAATTTTCATCGATCATTTCTTCTTGAGTGTTTTCTATTTCTTCTTCATTTAATTCAGAAAACTCAATGTTAAATACAGATCCCTCTAACACATCTACTTCTAAATTTTCTAATAACAGGTCAATTTTTGATTGCAATGAATTATCAAATAAAGAGACTTTGATTTCTAAGACAAAACCATTTAAGTCCAAAGTGTAAAGATGTTCATAGTCTGATAATAAAAATAAATTAAAGTTATATTTATCAACTCTTAATAAGTCAGATGGGTATTGTGAATAACTTTCTAAGTAGTTGTTGTAATCGGAATCTAAAAGAGTTGGAGTTATTGTAAAGTTAGAGTTTCCAAACGAGAAAAATACACTTTTATCATTTTCTTTAAACTGTAATTTGTCTGGAAGGTTTAAAGATAAACCAATTTTATTAAAGTCAACTTTTTCAAATGTTTGAGCATCTACTTTTACAGATACTTTTTCTAACATGTCTATTGAACTTACTTCTAATTGAGAAATAGATTTATTGGCAAAATCAGTCTCTATAAAGGAACCAGAAACTCTTACTCGAGAATCAATATACTCATTAAGATTATGTAAGAAACTTTTTAGATAAATTTTAGAATTAGCATCAGTCATTAAAATATGTGATGTATCGATACCAGAAATATAATCGCTATTAATTTTAACAGAACCAATAAAACTTTTTTCAACTACAATTGCTGAAGGTGAAGGAGTATTCTCATCGGCTTGTCCACAACCAAAAATCACAAGGCTTAAGAGAATAAAAGATAAAAAACGGAGCATTTTTACAAATTAAGTACATCCTTTATAATCAAATCTCCTTTACTTGTCAAAACTCTTCCGCGATTTGATCTGTTTAAAAATCCAAGCTTTATTAAATACGGTTCAGAAATATTCTCAATATGATCAGGATCCTCACTTAAACTAGCCGACAATGTTTTTAAACCAACCGGACCACCATTAAAATTTGTTTTTATCGATCGCAATAAATTTAAGTCTAATTCGTTCAACCCTAAGATTTGTACTCCAAGTAAGTCGAATACTATCTCTAAATCACGCACTGATGAATTTTTTATATTATGATGAAGAATATAATCATGAAAACGTTTAAGAAAGTTATTCGCAATTCGAGGAGTACCACGTGAGTGTTCAGCAATTTTACAAAGTACTTCTAATGGTACTTCAAAGTTTAAGTTTTTTGAACTAAGTTTCAGAATCTCTTCTAGTTCAGATGTAGAGTAAAACTCTAATGGCATTAAAGCACCGAATCTATCACGCATAGGTCGAGATATTTTGTTTAACTTTGTCGTAGCACCAACAAGTGTAAACTTAGCAAGCTCCAAACGCATGGTTCTAGCAGATGGGCCAGTTCCTATTATAATATCTATTGCAAAGTCTTCCATAGCTGTATACAGCATTTCTTGTATATCCATTTTTAACCTATGTATTTCATCTATAAACAAAATATCGAAAGGTTTTAAATTAGAGAGTATAGCAGCCAAATCACCAACCTTAGTAAGAGCTTGGCCAGAGGTTACTATAAAATTACTACCAGTACTTAATGCAATTACATTTGCAAGAGATGTTTTACCAAGTCCAGGAGGACCATGAAGCAGAACATGATCTAAGGGAGCAGATTTTTTATCAGCTGCACCAATCATAATTTTAAGTTGCTTTGTAACTTTTGGTTGACCAATATACGAATCAAAAGATTTTGGTCTAAGGTCAAAAGAGTTTGAACTTTCTATTTTTTGAGAGTCATCGGGCAAATTAGTAATAGAATTTTCAATCATAAGTTTATAATACGTGTAATAAATTTTTGTAATATGGATGGTCTAGGGGCTTGTGGAAACTCTACATTGGCTTTATGAGAAGCTGTTTTTACAATAAGTGTTCCGTATTGGAATATTGGAAGGAATGAAAGTATACCTTTTTCAATACTAACAACATCTTGAACATCATCAAGATTTGCTTCGCATTCTATTTTAACAGTTAAATATTTCCAATCAATAAAAATAACACGTTTATTTGTTATAATTAATTTGTCGAGCCAGTAAATCAAACCCAAATAAACAACGATAAATAATAAAACTATGCTTAATATAAGATAAGATAAGACAGTAGCTTTAAGAGTCAAGACAGGTGACAAAAAGAATATTACAAAGTAAAATGGAAGAGCAATAAAAAACAATTGCAAAACCTGAAAAACAAAGGGCATATAATGATGATAAACAACTAATACAACTCTTTCATCTGGACCTAGTCTCATAAGTAAAATTAAACTATGAAAATTATACCGAGCAAAAACAAAATTATAAAGTCAAATATCTATATAATAATCCTATCGCTAGTTCTCACAACTCTAATTATAAATGCTTTGGCACATATCATTAAGGATATTTTTGCTAATTCAGATATTTTAAATTTTACCTTGATTACTTTTCAACAAATATTTTTAGTTGTTTGGATTTGGTATTTTATTAAAAAAAACATATTTCCAAATTTTAAGAAGTTATTTAAGTTACCATCGATAAAAGTTCTATTTTTGGAAATAACGAAAACATACTTTTACTTAATTATGTTTGGTATTTTATTAGGTGTTTTAAAGTATAATCTTAACCTAGAAATTCCTGGTTTTAGTCAACAAAAAGATATACTAGGTTTATTTCCTCAAAGTGGCATTCTTTTTTATTTAACATTATTAAACGCAACAGTTATAGCACCTATTATTGAAGAGTTAATTTTTAGGGGAGCATTATTAACAAATCTTTGTAAAAAATATTCCAATCTAACATCTGTTTTGATTTCAAGTCTTATATTTTCACTAATACATTTTCAACCAGAGGTGTTCGGTGCAATTTTTTTGATAAGCTTATTACTAAGTAGATTGTTTCTCAAAACCAATTCACTGGTAGCACCAATTATGTTTCATATATTGAACAATACCTTAAAAACAATATTAACTCTTTAAATATTTATTTTTTTGTGTTATAATTTAAGGAATAATACAAAAAAGATGAATTTTAAAACTCACGTAATTATTGGTTTATTAATATGTTCTGTTTTAAGTTTCTTTGGTTCTAAAGCTCAAGTTCTTCAGGCCAGTTTGAATCTACAGACAGCTAAAACTGTTACTAATGCTGAGTTTCAAGATTTACAAAATCAATCTATACACATAAATATAGATGGTAATTATAGACAAACACTTATTTCAAACTTGCGTTTAGAGCATGAAAGTAATTTAATTAGAGTTAGCTCTGGAACAAAAGTTGCTTTAGAAAGTATATTCAATCAATTAAAGGATTCACAGAACGCTGAATTAATAAATAAAAACGGAAGTTTATACTTGAAACCATCACAAGTAGGTTTTCAGGTTAATTTAAATTTACTTGAGAAAAAGTTAAATTCGAAAAAGTTTCACAATACTAAAGTTGTCGATCTTGAAAGTTATAAAATTTATCCTTCATACAACACAAGTCAGGCTCGCGCAGATATGCAATTGATAAAAGACAACCAAAATCAACAGATAAAGTTTAGAGTAGATTCAGAAATAGCTTTTAATCAATCAAAAATATATTCCATTTATGAGTTTGCGACATATTTCCAAGGTAAGTTAGTAATAGATCAAGAAAAACTAACTGCACTTTTAACTATCTTAAAAGAAACAGTAGACAAAGAAGCTGAAAATATAAAGCTGGAACAATCTAATAAAGAATTTAGAGTTGGAATGCTTGGTAAACTCGGTCAAAAAATAAACATATCAAAAAGTATTAACAACATACAAAGCGCAATTGATAACAAACAAGCAAGTGTTGATTTAGAATACGATATAATTTATCCCCAAGTATTTACAGAAAACGGAGAGACTTCAAATTGGAAACTTATGAGTTTTGGAGCTTCGGACTATACAGGGTCGATTACAAACAGAGTAATTAATATTCAAATGGCATCTAACCACGTCTACAATAATACATTAGTACAACCTGATGAATTATTTTCGTATAATGATTTGTTAATGAGTAAAGGAAGATTTATCGACTGGAAAAATGCATTTGTAATCGTTAATGGAAAAGATCTTAAAGAAGCACCTGGGGGTGGATTATGCCAAGTTTCTACCACCATTTATAGAGCTGCTATAAAGGCAGGTTTAGAAATTAAAAAGTTAAAAAACCATAGTTTATATGTGAAATACTATAAAAAGCATGGTGATGGACTAGATGCAACTATTTTTCCTGGAGCACAAGATTTAGAGTTTAAAAATATTTATGATAAACCAATCTTAATTCAAACATATTTCACACCTAACAATAAATTAATTGCGATGTTTTATTCAGAAGCAACACCAAAACCAGTTGAACTAAAAGGACCATTCTACTCTAATAACTATAGTGAGTTTCCTGAGCTAGCTGTAAAAAGAAATGAAATCAAATGGATTCGTGAATTTGTTGAATCGGGAGAGACTGAAATTTTTACATCATCGTATAATGAACCAGTAATATAATTGGAATATGAATCAAATAGTACAAAAGCGAATTTTGTGCTAACCGAGTAACATAAACATTAGGCGGTAAATCTCTTTTTAACACGCCTTTTTTTATTACGTAATCCTTAAAAAGTATTCCAACGAAAACATAGCTAAAAAAAGGAAAAATAGGGAAGTAGTCATAAGATGTAAATGAAGATTTAGTAAATCCCAATATCATAAATAAGTTATGTGAAAGGTATGGCAAATCTATAAATAAACTAAAAATAGATATAAAACCTAAAAGATAAATTATCTTAGGGATAAATCTAAATATAAATGCACAAAGAGTAAATAAATGAATCACTCCCCAAACAATATAATTACTTGGATCAAATAAATAAGAAGCAAAAGAAACTAACACAGAAGCTGAAAGTAATTTTTTAAACTTTGTTTTAAATTTATTTTGATACGATGAATAGTGAATTCCAAACAAAGAAAGGAAAAGAAATCTTGCTAAAAAACCGATAGTTTCATCTGCCAAAGTAAGAATAGAATCGCTATATAAATATGATGCAAATCTAAAATGATAAAAAGTCATAAGCAATAATGCTATAACCTTCAAGTAATCTATATAGTTTAGTCGCATATAAATGGTACCCGCGAAAGGATTCGAACCTTTGACCTTCGCCTTAGAAGGGCGCTGCTCTATCCAGCTGAGCTACGCGGGCTATTAATGTGAAATTATAATATCAAAAAAAAATACGATGTAAAGATTTATTTTTTGACAATCAAATTATATGTAATATTAATCAAGTCTCTGTAGTTCAGAGAATGTTTTGTTAATTGCTCTGTAGTAATTAAACCATCTATAATTGCTTGTTGTACATAAAGCTTATTTGCACCAAACATACGAATATGTCTTTTAAATGGAAGTTTAGGTAATGGAGAAACATATTGATTGATAGATTTATAATATTTAGCAAAGAAAACTCCAAAATCAATTTCGTTATCTAGTTCTATAATATCCGACTCATTTAGTAAGCCATAGTTAAAAGAAGAAGCCAGTACAAGACCATCATAAACACTTTCTGGATCTAAACTTAATTCAGGATTTAATTGTAAAGTATTAAAACCTTTGTATTTAAAATATTGAGATAGTTGTTTGACTGCATGATATATTGAGATATTAGAATCTAAATTTACATCCTCTAATTTCATAAAACCCATAATAGACAATAGTTTGATCTTTTCATAATCAACATCACTAACATTTTTCACAGGTAACATTAGTGAGTCTAAAATTTTGCTTTCTATTAAAGTTTCTCCACTAAGTAAATTCAACTGAACAGATCCAATTGAATTTGTCTCTAAAGTAAACAAAAGTTCATTTTCTACTTGTTCAACAAAGTTAATTTGGACACTTTTATTAGATTCAAATCTCAAATCTTCTAAGTTATAAATACCTCGATTGATCATAAACTCATATGTTTTGGCTGGTTGAATCAACGGTGGTAAGTTCCACAGGTAAGATGACTGGCTATCAAATTCCACACTAGCAACTTCAAAGCTTGATTCTACGAGTGGTTCAGGTTCGATATGATCTACAGTTTGTTTTTTTTCAATATTTATCGCAGCAGATAAGTATTCAATAACAGGCTCAGTTTTAAATGAAAAAACATTTTTATCTTCAGGTAATTCAGTTTTGGCATTGGACTCTTCTATTTTATCCACTGCTACAAAAGTATCTATAAAAGCTGAATCAATATACACTAAAGGATTATAGGTGTGCTCTAAGGCATTTTCAAAGCCATATGCCTTGTTAACACCAGATACAAAGTTTAATCCTGCAGCATAAATTTCTCGATCACTAAATGGCCAGTATGGATGATACGGAGCTGAATCTTTCTCTATTTGAAAATTTAAGTGAGCTCCAGTCGACAAGCCAGTTGATCCAGAAGACCCAATTATCTGACCTACTTTTACAACATCACCTGCTTGAACATTTATTTGAGATAAATGAGCATAAGAAGAAAATATATCCTCATAAGCATTGAGTTCTGGATTATAAACATTATTATGTCTGATAACTACATGGTTACCGAAACCAATATCTGAATGTTTAGCTTTTGTAACTATACCATTAGCAATACTTAGAATTGGGGTTCCTTTAGGAAGTTTAATATCCACACCCGGATGCGAACCTACATACTCTTTACCATCGTATTTGTAATTTCCAAGATAGGGAACACTATAAGTTAAACGTGCATTCAATGTTTGTGAGTCTAAAGAGTCTAAGTTATCTATAGGTCCCAATTGTGAAGGAATATATTTAATTGGCTCTATAATTAAACTCGAATCAATTTGGCTTAATGAGAGAGAAGTCGAACTAAGGCTTTTAGACCAATCTACAGTTTTTGAGTATGGATAAACCATATTTTTGATTGGATCATGCTTGAGCATTGCGATTGAATTAGCTTGCAGTAAGCCAGAAATATCACTGTGAAAAAAAATACTAGTACAAAACAAACTTATTATAGCAAAGTGTGTAAATATAGAATTTGCTCGTAAAAACATTTATAGGGTTTAAATCCCTATATTATATCATATTTTAACAAAAAATACTAACGAATATGCTCAGAATATTTTAATAATCTTTTATGATAAGCATGTTCATTTTGCGGTAAGAAACGAATATCAAAAAGATCATGATTAAACTTTATAAAACCAAACTCAGAATTCTCTATCTTGGGTGCATGTAAGATAGAATCCCAAAAAGAGTAATACAAACTTATATTTTTAAAATTTTGGACTGGCGTAACCTTTTTAGAGTAAGTTACTTGTTTATATTGTCGACCAAAACTTTTAGCAGCTTTTCGTGCTGCCTCTCCAAAACCAAACCACACATCGATACGTTTATCTTTAATAGCACCACCACGATCGAGCACAACATAATTACCCATATCAGAAATATTTATAAACTCACCAAATTCAAAACAAGGATCTGCAGCTACAAAGGCAAATTTATTATCTGATACAGGCATAGTAGATGCAGTAAACAGTCCTTTGCCATTTAATCTTATTTCTGATTTATAATCGCCAGTCAGAAAATATTCCTGGGATGGGGAAGGGGAATAGTAAGCAGTAACTAAATACTCACCTTCTCCACAAGCAAAACTAATTAATGGTAATGCAAAAACACTAGCCAATACGGCGCAGAATTTCACGCGATACGAATTCAACATCTCTTCCATATTTTAATCTTGATAATTGTTTATAAGCAGAACCAACTGTTGGATCACCCTTATCCAAGTGCGGATTAAGAGGGATTATACTGAATGGTTTTGAAGGTTGTGTGTCAATTGATAATTTCATAACAGCTTTGAATTTGTCAATGTTAATTAAATCTTGATCAGAAAAAGTTGGTGCAAATTCCTTCTGTAAAAACTCTGCATCAGTAGCACCAATTTTATATGACATCATCGTACCAACATTACCAAACACAGCATTTTTGATCTTTTCGTCATTTTTTTGAACTAATTGTCCAATATATTGGTGAGCTAAATTTAGACTAAGACGATATTTACGAGCTTCAGAAAGTATACTTTCAATAGAATCAGTAATATAGTTTTGGAACTCATCTATGTATAGAAAGAAATCACGACGTTCTGATGCATCTAATTTTTGTCGGCGAAGTGCAGCCATTTGTAATTTAGATACGATAATAAGTCCAAGTAGCTGTGAATTAAAATCACCAACTAAACCTTTTGAAAGATTCATAAATAATATTTTTCCATCATTCATAACCGTACTAAAATCAAAACCTGATTTTGTCTGACCAATAATATTACGCATCATTGTATTTGTGATAAAGGCGGCAAATTTAGCTGCAAAGTAAGGAATAATTCTTTGCTGTTCCTCGGCAGAAGTTTTTGCCATTTGATTATCCCAAAATGATCTGACAATAGGATTAGTTACCTGTTCTCGACGAACTTTTTGGAAAGCATCATCTGTAAATAAGCGTACAATATCTGTAAGTGCACCACCATTTTCGTATTCCATAAGGGTTAAACAACCATTACGAAAATAATCTTGAATACGAGGACCAAAAATTTCTTCATCGAACATTTTTATCATTAAATTCATTGCATCCATTGCAACTAAATCACGTTCCTCTGGAGTCTCTGCCTCAAGCAAATTAAGACCCATAGGCCTGTCTGTATCTGCTGGATTGAAGTAAATTACATCATCTGCACGTTCACGTGGTACGAAAGGCAAAAGCTCTTCTACTAATTCTCCATGGGGATCAATAACACAAACACCGTTACCATTTTTAAGATCTTGTCTGATCATAGTAGTCATAATGGAAGTTTTACCAGTACCTGTTTGACCAATTACATAAAAGTGACGCATACGATCGTTAGGCTTCATACGAACTTCTTTTTTTTGTCCACGATAAATATTGTGTCCAAGCAAAACACCCTCAGTTGGTAGATTTGTTGGTGGCGGAGCAATTTTATAGTTAGTCCAGTTTATATTTGGGCTTTTATTAAAACGAATTGAAGGTATGTGATAAATAGATGCTAATTCATCAGCAGATAAAATCTGTTCACTAAAAGTATGAAAAAATGGTCTTCTAAAGGCTCGTAATATATAGTTACGAACAACAGATCTAGGGGAGTAAAGAATGTAACCTGATTTATTATGTTTATATTCTCCGATGGAGTTGTAACCCGTAGCATATTGTCCAAAAGCAGACTTTATATTATTCACATGATCTTTAGCAGTAGCAGAGTTATCACTTGTTGCGATCACACGAATAATAGTATCAAAACCTATTTGCCTAGACTTGGCATCTATTAATTTAATTTCTTCCTCTTCTACTTGAGTTTTACGATCAGCAGACTGGGAATCATCGGAACTTGAATCCATTTTGTCTGTACCATGTATAAAAACATCTAATACCTTACCTAAATAATAAAAAGGTTTTTGCCAAAGTGGTATTGATTTATCCTTTTTTTCATTTAGCAGGTCTTTAGCTGTTTTACGACCATCATCTTGCCAGTCACTATTGCCAGGGCGGATCATAATTTGAATTGCTGCTGCATCGTTAGGTCCAAACTTACTTAATGCGTTACACATATAATTCAAAGGATCTGCAGACATATTCTCAAATGAATTGAGAGGCATGTGCGAATCTTTTTTGAGATAAAGATAGTTTGCTGTAATTGGTTGTTTAGGTTTGAAAATATTATAAGTTTCATCATATTCTATGAAACAATCTGGGAAAAATCCAGTAACTTGCTTTTCGATTAAACTTGTCATTTCTGATGGACAAACAACATAGAAATTTATAAGTCCATCTATCACTGCAATTTCAAAAGATAAATAATCTTGACCTTTCCACAAGGTTTTCCATTTCCCAGAACCAATAGTATCTAAAGCTGCAAAAAGTTGTGACATGACCTTTATTGGATTTCTAAAGCTGTCTTCAGAACCACTTGATTGATCACGAGAAGATTCTTTGTCTTGTTGTGATTCTTTTTTTGGAATACAAATACGAAGAAAAACCATGTCATATGACTGACGATGGTTTATATTATACTTCATTACCCAAAAAATAGATTTGAGTAGATATTTACCTAAAAAATAAGCAAATAAAATGGAGAGGAGGATTTTTAAATAAAACATTAATTGTCTGTTATATTGATTTGAAGTTCATCAAGCAAATCAGGATCAATTGCAGAAGGAGCTCCAAGCATAATATCTTTTGCCTTAGAGTCTTTCGGGAAGGCAATTACTTCTCGAATATTAGGTTCATCAGCTAAAATCATCACAAGTCTATCAAGTCCCCACGCAATGCCTGCATGTGGTGGTACACCATAAGAGAAAGCATCTAACATGTGACCAAAACGTGCTTCTACATCTTCATCATTAATTCCAAGTGCTTCAAAAAGTGCCTTTTGGAGTTTTGGATCGTGAATTCTTACACTACCTCCACCAATTTCATAACCATTTAAAACAACATCATAAGAAATTGATTTTAGTTCCATAGGTTTTGTTTGAAGATCTGTAATATCATCAATAAGTGGTGAAGTAAAAGGGTGGTGACAAGCTTGTAGTGTTCCATCATCATTTTTCTCAAACATTGGAAAGTCTGTAACCCACAAAAGAGCAAATTCTTTTGGATTAATTAATCCAAGAAGTTTACCAAGTTCGGATCTCACTGCACCAAGTGAGTTACATGCAATGTCAAATTCATCAGCCATAAAGAAGACAACATCATTGTCGTTCAAACCAACTAGCTCTACAATTGAAGTAATCTCATCTTCGGATAAGAACTTAAGAATAGGGGAACGTAATTCACCATTCTCCTTGATAATATATGCCAAACCTTTTGCTTTATAAATTTTAGCTTTAGATTCCAGTTCACTAATGATTTTACGAGATAAAATCTCTGATGAATTAGGAGCTTTTAATGCTTTTATTACACCCCCAGATTCAACAACACCTTGGAAAGCTTTAAACTCTGAAGCCTTGAAAATATTTGTAACATCTACAAATTCTAAATCAAAACGAAGATCTGGTTTGTCTGATCCATATTTGTTCATCGCTTCGTCATAAGTTAAGCGTATTGGTTCTTCAAAACGCATTGTGACATCCGGACGGTGAGTTTTAATAATATCAACAATCATATCTGTATTAAGAGAAATTACATCTTCTTGATCTACAAAAGACATTTCCATATCTAATTGAGTAAATTCAGGCTGTCTATCACCTCTTAAGTCTTCATCTCGAAAACACCTAGCAATTTGAAAGTACTTATCCATACCAGCTACCATAAGCAATTGTTTTAATTGTTGTGGCGATTGTGGAAGAACATAAAACTGACCAGGATAAATACGAGATGGAACAATATATTCACGACTGCCTTCTGGAGTACCTTTAATTAAAATAGGAGTCTCAATTTCTAGGAATTTATTATCGGAAAGAAAGTTTCTAATACTCAAAATGATATCGTGCCTGAGAGTAATATTTTTTTGTAAACGCTCACGACGTAAATCTAAGTAACGATATTTTAGTCTAATATCTTCACCTGGTTCCATGTGAGAATCAATTTCAAATGGAGGAGTCTTAGCAGCACTTAAGATTTTTAAATCACTCACAACTACTTCAATTTCACCAGTAGATAATGATTTATTTTCCATGCCATCTGGACGTTTAATAACTTTACCAGTTACAGAAATAACAAATTCAGAGCGTAGGGAGTTAGCTTCCTTGTGAGCATCTAAACCAAACTCTGGATCGAAAGTTAATTGAGTTACTCCATATCGATCACGTAAATCGATAAAGATAAGACCACCATGATCACGTCTTCTATGTACAAAGCCAGAAAGAGTTACCATTTGATCTACATTTGAAAGATTAAGTTCATTTAGATAATGTGTTCGTTTCATCAGAAAGATTAATTAATACTACAATAAAATTACATCAAAAGACCTATTTTAGTAAAGACATAATTTGTGATTTAACCGCAGGTGTCAAGGTGATTCCACTTTTCAGATTGATAGTTTTAGTAGTTCCATCAATATTCTCTAATTTTAAACAAACAGGTGTTTCACCAGCGTTGTTTGAAAGCACTTCTTTTAATTTACTTAGATTCGATTTTGAAGTTTCTTTTGGTATGACAATTTCAAAAACTTCAGTTTGATGTTCGAAACTATCAGACTCTAATGCACTTTCTTTCATTTTATCTAATGAAACTTTTTGTACTTGATCAAGTCGCAATTGAAAATTATCTCGCTTACCAACTGTACCGTAACACACAAAAAATCCGTCTGGGCAAACTTCTTCTTTTAGTGAGTTTAGGTTACGCGCAAAACACACAACATCTATAGATCCAGTAAGATCTTCAAGTGTAAAAGTCATCATTTGTTTAGAGTTCTTGGTATAAAACTTTCTATAATTTGTAACCATTCCACACATCTTTACTTTTTTATCTACAAAGTCATCATTCAAATCAGATACTTGGTTGTATTTTCTTGATAAATATTTACCCAAGCCTTTCAAAGGATGTGAACTTACGTAAAGACCTAAGACATCTTTTTCATGAGTTAAAATTTGAAAATCTGAAAGAGGTTCAACTGGCAGTAACTCAAGCTTATCTGCACTTTGAGTTGACTCAAACATATCAAACAGAGAAGATTGACCAGAGTTTCTAGCAGTTTCATGCTGTTTTGAATATTTATTGATAAGCTCAAAAGAATTTGCTATTTGATGGCGTGAACCAAACTTGTCAAATGCTCCCGCATAAGCAAGTGCTTGAATAGATTTTTTATTAAGTAGTTCTGGTGGAACCTTCTGAGCAAAATCTTCTAAGGATTCAAAGGGTCCTGATTCATTACGAATTTCAATTATTTGTTCAACTGTTTTAGTACCAAGACCTTTAATAGCACCAAGTCCAAAACGGATATTAGACTCATCTATAACAGTGAAATTTAGAGAACTCTCATTAATATCTGGTGGTAACACATTTATTCCAAGTTCTGCACACTCTTCTATTTCGATAACCACCCTGTCTGTTGATTCTAAATCAGCAGTAAGCAATGCAGCCATAAATTCGACTGTATAATTTGCCTTGAGATATGCAGTTTGATAGGCGATATATGCATAGCAAGTTGCATGTGCCTTATTAAAACCATAACCCGCAAAAGGTTCAATAACATCTGTAAATACTTTTGCAGCAAAATCTGGGTCGTGCCCATTAGACTCAGCTCCCTCTACAAATTTAGCTTTTTGTTCTGCAAGCAATTCTGGAATTTTCTTTCCTACTGCACGTCTTAGTAAATCTGCCTCACCTAATGAAAATCCAGCAAAGTCTCGTGCAATTCTAAGAATTTGTTCTTGATAAACACCCACACCATAAGTTTCTTTAAGAATTGGTTCAAAAACTGGATCCATATATTTAATACTTTTAGGATCATGTTTACCTTGAATATATTGTGGAATATAGTCCATTGGACCAGGTCTATACAGTGCATTCATTGCAATGATATCTTCTAGTCTTGAAGGGCGCAAATCTTTTAAGTAACGTTTCATCCCATTAGATTCCAGCTGAAATACACCAGTTGTTAAACCGGCAGAGAATAATTCAAAAGTTTTCTTATCATGTAAGTCGACATTATCAATATCAATATCAACATTGTGACGATCTTTAATTATATTAAGCGCAACCTCTAAAATAGTTAAGTTTTTAAGACCCAGGAAATCCATTTTTAGAAGACCAATGTCTTCAAGTGGTTTCATTGAGTATTGTGTGACAATAGAGTTTTCACGTCCACTTGCAGGCTGCATTGGCGTGAAGTGTGTTAGTGGCTCTTGTGCGATAATTACTGCACAGGCATGGGTACCAGTGTGTCTTACTGTACCTTCTAATTTAATAGCAAAATCCATTAGACGTTTAGTTGCAGGTTCTCCTTTATAAGCTAAAGAAAGATCTGGTGCGTCATCAACTGATTTTGTAAGTGGTTCGTACTTACCAAGCACTGGAGGTGGCACAAGTTTTGCAATTCTATCCACATCAGCATATGGAAAACCAAGCGCACGACCTACATCTCTCACCACGGCTTTGGCAGACATTGTACCAAAAGTGATAATTTGCGCGACATTTAAACGTCCATAACGCTCTACAACATAATCCATTACCTCTTCACGGCGAGTATCTGCAAAGTCGATATCGACATCGGGCATACTCACACGTTCTGGATTTAAGAAACGTTCAAAGTAGAGACCATATTTTAATGGATCTACAGTCGTAATGTCTAAACAATAGGCAATAATAGAACCAGCAGCAGATCCACGACCTGGACCAACCATGATTCCTTTGTCTTTAGCAAACTTTACAAAGTCCCAAACTATCAAAAAGTAATCCACAAAACCCATACTTTCGATGACAGAGAGTTCGTAATTTAAACGTTCAAAAGCAGATGTATGTTCTTCTGTAGGATATTTAGCATGGAGACCTTCTTCGCAAAGTTGTCGTAAATAATTATCGGCGGGTATATCATCGGGGGTTTCAAATTTTGGTAACAAGTTTTGTCCAAATTCAATTTCTAATTCAAATAAATCAGCAAATTCTAGAGTGTTTTGCATGTATTGCTCTAAATTTGGAAAATCTTTGAATTCCATTTCAATGTCTACCTTTGTTCTTAATTGCATATCACCTTCGTATTTTGGACGATCAGCATCATCAACATTTCTTCCTGATTGTATACACACAAGCACGTCATGAGATTGTTTATCTTTAATATCAACATAGTGAGAGTCACAACCAATGACTACAGGGATATCTAACTGATTGGCAATATCAATAATCTGATTGTTTATGATAGATTGTTTTGGGTGAGTTGAGGGGGGGAGTATTTCGAGGAAATATTTCTCAAACATACTGTTGTATGCTTTGGCTGTTTCAAAGGCTTTTTCAAAATTTTCAGCAAGTAAATACTGACAGATTTCACCTTGAAACCCTGCTGACACACAGACTAAACCTTCTGTATGCCCACTTAAAAGTTTATTATCTATCCTTGGAACATAATAAAAACCCTCTAAATATGATTTGGTTACTAATTCTATAAGGTTAAGGTAACCGGTATGGTTTTGAGCATATAAAAGTAGAGTATTTGAGTAGCGATTAGTTGAATCTTTAACAAATCTATCTCGAGAAATATAAACTTCACAACCGATAATTGGTTTTACACCCTCATTCTTGCAGTATTTGAAAAACTCACAGGCCCCATATAAATTTCCATGGTCTGTAAGTGCAATTGCAGGTTGCTTATTGTCTGATGCAAATTTTGCAAGGTGTTTCGGTCTACTTAAAGCATCTAGCAAACTAAAGTGAGTATGATTGTGAATATTTATAAAATTCATGCGGATAATTAAAGCTAGAAAAATAGTAGCAAAATTTAACTTTTAAAAAAATAAAAAAAACACTTGAAAATAAAAATTATATCTTCTAAAATCTGAATACTTAGTGCCGTGGTGGCGGAATTGGTAGACGCGCTGGTCTTAGGAACCAGTAGGGAAACCTGTAAGAGTTCGAGTCTCTTCCACGGCACCATTTTTATATCATTTTGCAGTTGACTTATTAAAAAAATCATATATAATAGGCAACTATAACACTCAAAATTATTATGACTAGTATACTAAAAAACATTAGAGACAAAAGTGTAGAATACATTGATGAGATAATGAGTATTCTTAATTCTAAAGAACAAGAAGTTATTCTAAAAAGAAACGGAATTGACAAGCCTTACAGAATGACGCTACAAGCTATAGGTGAAGATATGTACATCACTCGTGAGCGAGTAAGACAAATCGAGAAAAAGGCCGTGTCTAAGATTGCCAGAAATCTAAAAGCATTCCAAATTAACGAGATTGTCCAGTTAGTAGAATCAAATTTGATAAGTCAAGGTGGTGTGGTTACAGAAAAGTCTTTTTGCCAACACTTAGAAGAACAGGGTTTAGAAGCTGAATTCATTGGAATTATCTATCTTTCACTACAAATTTCGAACAATATTGGTTATATCAAAAAATCGATAAAAACTGAAAAAGCTATTTTTGACAAGCTAACATTGAGCGAAAATCAAATTAAGGGTGTGATTAATGAAACAATCAACATTCTAACTAAAGAAAAAAGAACATTAGATATAGAAGAAATCACAGCAAGAATTAGTAAGGTTGAAAAAGTTAATCAAAAGCAAATAGCTAAAATATTAGATATTACAAATAATGTTAAATATTTAGAAGGTGTTTTTGGTTTATCTACTTGGAGAAATGTAAATCCTAAAAGTATTAAAGATAAAGCGATCATCATTCTTAAAAGAGCTCATAGACCACTACACTTTAGAACTATCAATAAGTTAATTCATGATAACGAATTTGATCACAAAACTGTTACAGTTGAAGCTGTGCACAATGAGTTAATTAGATATGAAGATTTTGTCTTAGTAGGTAGAGGTCTTTATGCATTAAAGAGCTGGGGCTATACAAAAGGAACTGTAAAAGATGTTATCTACGAAATCCTTAAAGAAAACGGACCACTTAAGAAAAAAGAAATCGTTGAAAAGGTACTAGAAAAAAGGCAAGTTAAAATAGGTACTATTAGTCTAAATCTGCAAAAAAACCCAGAGTTTAAAAGAGTTGGTAGAGCTATTTACTCGATTTAATATCAGACCAAATTGCAAATAATTCTTCATCAGACATAGATCGTAAATTTGCAATTGTGAAATTTAGATTACAGAGTTTTAAAAAGAGGTTAGTCATTGTATAGGCTGAACCTCTTTTAAAATTAGAACGTTCAGATATATCATTTTTATAGTCTTGAATATCATTAATCATCTTCTTGCGAGAGACAGAGGGAGGATTAGATGTGTTTTTTGAAGCATTAAGATCTGATTGTGATTTTATTTCTGCTTTTGTTGGAGATTGATTGTTGCTTATATTTAAATCTTTAGATAAACTAGACATTGTTATAATTTATATTATGTACAAGAAAATACTTTTACTTATCACTACATTTCTGAGCATTTCTGTTAGCACTTTTGCAATGAATGCAAATGAACCTGTTTATAGTTTAATAAATTCTGAAGAATTTACCAAGTTAAATGAACCAATGGTTTTTGAGGCAGAGTCATTCTTTGAAAATAAGGATATTAAATCAGAAAATATCAGATATGAATGGGACTTTGGTAATCAAAACTATGACCAAGGTAATCAAGTAATTCATAGATATACGAAAACTGGTCCATATAGAGTAACATTAAATACTCGATATGCAGATCAGACCACTACAACTATAAAAGATATTTTTGTGTCTAAAGCAAATATTCTTTTAATCTCAGATCAAAGCAATGAGATTGAAAGCATAAAACAGTTCAAAAAAACAGCGGAAAGTTTTGATATATATACTTCAGTTATTAGTGCAAAAAATAGTCCATCTGTTTTTGTTACCACTGAATTACTTTCACAACAAATGCCAAATCCTAGAACTTTTCAAAACTTTCAATACGTTATTGATTGGACAAAATCAGGATTATCAAAACAAGTACTTCAACAATATATACAAAAAAATAATATCACTCTTAATAACTCAACACTTGTTTTGGTTAACAATAAACAAGCCCCTTTGTTTAACAACCAAGAAAAAAACTATTTAGGACTAGAAAACATTATATCCATAAAAAAATCTGCACTGTACACACTATTAGAAAGTAATTCATATTTGGATTTTATTGAAAGTCTAGAAAATCAACAACATGACTATGTTATATTAGATAGTAACTTTGGAGAATCAAACATCCTACCATTTACTTATTTAGTTAACCAATTGAGAAGTAAAGGTGTAAATGAAAATAGTCTTTACTTATTGATTATCATTCCATTTTTAGCATTTACAATCACATTTGCTAAACAAGTTATTGGACTTGAGGCAATTGGGTTTTATACACCATTAATTACATCCTTAGCACTTTTAAATCTCGGGTTAAGTACTGGTACATATATTTTTATATTATTGTACCTATTTTCCTATATAGCATACAAAACAATAACAAAAATAAAATTACATTACTTGGCAAAAAATGCCTTGATTGTTTCTATTTTTTCCTTATTATCAATTATTATTATTACTTTTCTAGGAGTTATTAGTCAGACTCAAATTAATATAATCAACATTGCTATCTTTCCATTAGTTGTACTTATAACAGTAGTTGAGAGTTTTGCAAAACAAATTTATCTAAAAGGATATAAGAGTGGGTCAAAAAAAGTATTTGAAACCTTTTTAGTTTGTTGTATAACCTACTATTTAGCTGGTGGAGCATTAAAGTTTATGAATCTAGATCTCAGTGTATCAGTTGTAAAAAACTATTTATTACAATATCCAGACCTTAATATTGTCTTAATACTGTTTATACTTTATTTAGGCCAATGGAAAGGTCTAAAGTTTACAGAATATTATAATATTCGAAAATACAATTCTAACATCGAAGAATAATGCAAATCCGCGATTATTTAGGGATGAATCTCAGAAATCAGAAGTACATAGACTGGGATAAAACCAGAACCAATTTTACAAACAGTAAACTCAAAACAAAATTGTTTTTATCTGCACGTCAAATTAGAGTTCCAAAATTACATGCTATTATCAAAAACCATAAAGATTTACAAAATTTTGATTTTGCTAACTTACCTGCAAAGACAGTAATTAAGCCAAATAAAGGTTCGCAAGGGAAGGGTATTATACCTTTTCAAAAAAAGGTTAATGGTGAGTTTGTGAGCGTAAGTAATAAAATATATAAAACAGACTTTTTAAGAAAACATATTCAAGAAATTCTTGATGGCAAGTACTCAATGGGTTTTCTTCCAGATACAGCCTTTTTTGAAGAGAAAATCGACACCCATAAAGCCTTACGAGAATATGCACCAATTGGTTTACCAGATATACGAATTATAGTTTACAAAGGTTTTCCTGTACTTGCTATGCTAAGAATGCCAAATGAGAAGTCTGGAGGTAAAGCAAATCTAAATGCAGGTGCATGGGGACTTGGTATTGATATAGTATCCGGAAAAGTAAAAACATGTTATCAAGAGGGTAAGTTACAAAAAAACAATCCCTATTTAAATTTTCAGGTACCTTACTATTCAGAAGCATTGCAAATGGCAGTTAAAATAGCTGAAATAACAAATATTAGCTTTTTTGGTTGTGATATTGCAATCTCAAAGAACGGACCAGTTCTAATTGAATTAAATTCTAAACCAGGTTTAAAAATACAACTTGTTAATAACATTGGTTTAAAATATAGGTTAGAAAAAGTAGATGGACTAAAAGTGAGAAATAAACAAGATAAAGTATTTATTGTTTCTCAATTATTTAATACAGATAAGCAACATTCTGATAAGAATTCGCAAAAAGTTATAGATATAAATTCCAGAGCTTCTATTTTGGCAAATAATAAAAAAGTCTCTGCGAGCTTACAGATTTCAACAAATCATAAGAATACATATATATCTAAAGATATTTATGACGAGTTAGAGCTTAAGGAAAATTCTAAAATAAAAATTAAAATTGGGAATATTTCAGAAGTTATTAAACTTAAATTTAAAGAAGAGTTAGCTGATCAAACTATATCCTTAGGATCTAAATTTTTAGAAAGTTATCAAGTTAATTTCGTATCAAAAAATAAAAAAGTACAATTACCAAAAGCAAGTTCTAAAACTGAGGTAAGTGCGGTGTATATAAAACCAACAATTAATTATGGCGAAGTTGATTTTAAAATTAATCAAATTGCTAAAAGCTTAAAACTAGTAGAGAAACTAAAACCTAAAAATCTACGCGAAGAATTACATAAATTAGATAAAGACCATAGTTACAATCCTCAGTTTGAATACGAAAATCATTTAGAAATGGTTTATCAAAAACAAAATGACTTATTAAACATACACTGCGATGATTCTGTTTTAGGGAGACTATATGAAGATAAAAAAACAGAGTTGTTTAATATTCTTAATATTATACAAAATATAGGAAACCCAGAACTAAAATACTTCTATTCAAAATATATACCAGCACCTACTGAAAGTGAGTTTAAACTAGCAAAAAAACTTAAGGCTGAAAAAATCACCAAAAAAGAAAAACTACTTCAGTTTGATAAAATAATAGGTCAGTTAGAAAAAACACTTTCGGATTATGATTTGAAAAACTGGAAGATTCAAATTAAAAACGACATGATTGGTAAATTTAGTGTTAACAAAACTAACAAAATTTTTGTTAAAAAAGACATAAGTATCACTCAGACCAGATTAAATAAAATTATTGCACACGAAATTTTAACTCATGTATTAACAACTCAAAACGGTAAAAAACAACCATACTTAATTTTTCAAGATGGTATGGCAAATTATTTAGAGACTCAAGAGGGTATGGCCATATACAATGAGTATGAGCTCAATGACCTCCCTGGTAGAACTTATGCTGCTCGTAACTTAATATCTTCTTACATTGGTCTTGAATACAGTTTCACTGAGGCAATTAACAAGTTAGTTGAATTAGGCTTTAAAAGAAATATAGCACAAAGACATATACTTAGAACAAAACGTGGTTTGTCTGACACATCAAAACCGGGTGGAATAACAAAGCAAGTGATTTACACTCGTGGTGCATTAAAAATAGAAAAGTTTATAAAAAAAGGCGGGGATATAAGGGATTTATATATAGGTAAAATAGATGTAGACAAAATAGATGAAATTAAAAAAATGAATTTCATTAACTATAATATAATCTTACCTAAGAAATACGATAATCTATCTTAAAAATAGACACGCATCACCAAAAGAGTAAAATCTATACTCATGTTTAATTGCGTGGTTATAGATTTTTTTCGCATTATCTGTACCAACAAATGCACATATAAGCATAAATAATGAAGATTCTGGTAAGTGAAAGTTAGTAATCAAACCATCAACTACGAAGTTGTTAAATGGCGGGTATAAAAAGATATCTGTAGAAGATTTTTGTGCTACAAACTTTTGTATATTAAAGTCAAAACAAGACTGCAAGCATCTTAATGTGGTTGTTCCAACAGAGATAATTTTTTTACCATCAAGCTTTGCTTGATTTAAAATATCAGTATTAATCTGCGTAATATCATAGGATTCTGAGTGTAGTTTGGAGGTATTGATGTTTTCATCTGTGAGTGGTGCAAAAGTGCCAAGTCCTACAGTCAAATTAACAAATGCAAACTCTATACCTAAATGAAGTAACTGGTCGAGTAGTTTTTTGTCAAAATGTAAACCAGCTGTTGGAGCTGCGACACTTTCACCTTTATTTGCGTAAACAGTTTGGTATCTTTCTTTAAATTCGTTTGGGTTTTCGACTTTTATATATGGAGGCAAAGGCACTAAACCTTTTGCTTCTAATATCTGTGAAATATCATTACACTTAACGTTGATTAAAGAAATATTGCCTTTCTTTGAGATTACTTCAAAATCAAAGTCTGGAGTAGAGTAGCTATTACCAATTTTAAATTTAGAGCTTTTACGTAGAAAAACTTCATATACATTTATATCAGTAGATTTAATAAAAAATATTTCTGATATAGAACCATTATAATCAAACACATATCGAGAATTTCGAACTAGTGTATCGTTAAAAACAAGTAAAGTATTTGAATCTAAAATATCTGGTAAGTCATGAAAAATATTATCTGTAATTTGATCTTCAGAATAAAATAACAGTTTAGCATCAGTTCGAACTTTTAAAGGAGATTGAGCTATTAAATGTTTTGGGAGATCAAATGAGTATTCTTTTGGGTTTAGCATTTTGCTACCAGTTAGTTACCAGCATAGTTTGCTCTCTATCGGATTTAAAATCAAGGTCAGTTAATCTCATGCAAATTAATGTCATATCATCATTTTGAATAGTTTCACCAACAAATTCTGTTACATCCTTACTGATTGATTCAAAGATTTTAAGTGAATCACCTAAGTGACCATATTTAGTAACACAAGCAGTTAACCTCTCTAGTCCAAATAATTCTTGTTTGTCGTTAATTGCCTCCGTTATACCATCTGAATAAAGAACAACTACGTCGTTTGGTTTAAGTTTAATCTCTTTTTCTTCAACTATCTTATCAATATCTTCTGCCATAGCTAAAGCGATACCACCCGTAGTTATAACTTCTGTGACACCTTCATCTGCACGGTAAACTAAAATATGCTCGTGACCACAACCAGTATAAAACATTCTTTTTTCTTTTGGGTCAAATCTAAAAAAGACTGTAGTCATAAACATGGTAGAGTTTACACGAGGTTTGAGCAGTTTATTAATACTTGCAGCTAAGTCTTTTGTTTTCTTTGCTTTAGGAAGTAGTACCTCAAACAGAGTGTTAGTAATCATCATAACCAATCCAGCTGGGGCACCATGTCCAGTAACATCACCAATATAAATAAAGAAATTATCATTGTGTGGAGTGATTGCAAAAGAGTCACCACCGATTTCTTCTGCCGAACGAGTTTTAGCCACTGTATCAAGAAACGGAATTTTTGGAATAGACTTAGGTAAAACACTTTGTTGAATAGAACTAGCAATAGAAAGCTCTTCCGACATACGTGAGCCTTCTTTAAGCATGTATGAAATTTTTTCGATGTTCTTTGTAATATCATTAAAAAAGAATGCTATTAAACCAAATTCATCTTTAGAAAATATATTCAATCTAGAATAAGGTTTAGAGGCAACTAAGGCTGCAATTTCTTTAGTGACTTTATCTAAAGGTTTAATAAAAATTTTAAATAAAACAAAAAAAGTAGCAATAGCAGCAAATCCTAATAATACATTGAGGTAAATAGTATCAAGTTCTAAAAAGTTTAATGAAACTACAACAGGTAGGAAAAATAAGAGAGATAGTAAAATTATTTTTTTAAAAGATCTATATCGGGAGGTAGAATATAGCATTTATTTAATAAGATTAGATGTTACAGACTCGAGTGAGTCATAGGTTGGAATGATTTTTGTTAAACCAACAGCATTAAATACATCCATTACCTGAGGTTGGACAGTACAAAAATATAAATGTTTATTATTTGATTGCATCGCATAAAACAATGAAACAAATGTACCAACACCCTCAGAGTTGGTAAAGTTAAAATATGTAAGATCGAAAATAAGATGATTTTCTTTCATTTCAGATGTAAATCTAGTTAATACAGAACGAACATCTTCTACATTAGTTTTATCTAATTCGCCTTTGAACTGAACAACTAAAAAATCATCAGAGGCAATTTGCTTATCTAAAACGTTCAAATCTAGTTTAGCCATAATAGAAGTTAATTTGTTCTATTATAGTAGAATTATGACTTGGTTAAAAGGTTGTTTACTAATAAAAATTCTTTACTAGCACCCAAAAGATTGTATAGCTTTGATAGCTTTTGTAGATCTTTTTTGGAAACATCTGTATCACTTAAGTTGTTTAAAATTTTATGAACTTCTGAATTTAGTTTTGTGTAAATAATACTAGAGTAAGTATTGCATTGAGTGAGATCTATAAGATTCTTAAATTCTTGTACTGATTTCAATGAAGCCTTGTAAAATAGGAAGGTTAAAAATTCCTTATTGGGTTTAAGTGGAGATTTAACCATAAGGCTTGTAATGGTAACTAAGTGTGATTCACAAGGTTTATGAATAAATGCTAAAGATAACTTTTGAGACAGAATTAAAGCAATAGATTTTGAAAGATCACTTCTTTCTTTAAATAAATTATTTATAAAGTCTAAGTAATCATATTTCCAGCAAAATTTATACAGAATTTGTAAAATATAAAAACTCAATAAGGGTTTTTTTACAGAAAGTAGAGGTTCTAAAACTGAGCAGATATAAGAGTCTTCAACATTATTAAGTACATCAAACACTAAATGAATATTCTCATTTGTTAAACATTTTTGAATCTGTTTTATTTGATCAATATTAAATTCTAAATTTAAGGTTGAAACTAGCATAAATGTCACAATTTCAGCTTTCGTAAAGTCGTCTAGTTCATGCATATTTAAGTCGTCATAGATATTACGAATATGAAAGTTAGTAAATGGTAGTGTTCGTAATTCACTTTTATAGCGAATTAAAAATTTATTAATGGCAGGTAAAATAAATCTAAATGCAATTTTTTTAGATTCCTGAAGTGATATAACTTTGTTTAAACATGACAGATCACCCTGCTCCGATATAATTTTAAAAATAAGAGAGTAACATTCTTGTGGAAAGTCTCTTTGATTCAAAAGATCGATTAATAAATGAGCATTATTTGTATTAGGGTTCTGCTGTAAAATAGAGAGACTATCAAGCAATGTTTGAACATTATCTGAACTACGAAGGTGCAATAACGGTACAAATTTATAAGATTTATCAAATGCATTAATACCAATAATCATAAAGGCAAGTGCTCCAATTGCAATTATATTTAAACTTAAGAAAGTCATGTTTAGGTTTAAAATTACAAAAGACATTATACCAACCAGTAACAAACTTAATGGTTTCACAAACGATTCTAAAAATTCCATTATTTTAGCCCGCGAGCTATGAGCAAATACGTAATAAGAACTATGATATGCATTGTTAAACAAAACACCAGAAATCTCGAAATTAAATTTTGACAGGAGAACAGGAATAAATCCAGGAGAAAACATCATAAAAAGTATACTCGAAAGTAGAACTATAGGACTAATTAGCATAGAGTGAATAATACCCGTAAAAGAAATGATCCTGGATGCAACTAGTATCTGAAATAAAACAGTACAAACACCAAATATAACATGAAGCACACCAAGGTCAAAAGCTAAGCTATGACTCGAGTCATGTGCAAAATGAAAAACCTGTTCGAGATATTGAATTTCAAGGATACCAAAAAATAAGTACTGAAAAAATACGATCATTGCAATCGAAAACAAAAGCTTACTAGATTTTAAATGCTTATACGAAATTGTATCTCCAGAATGTGAGTGTGTCGAAAGTGCAGATAATAAGGGGTGCTTATGTGATTGACTCAAAAAAGAAACAATACTTGGAATTACAAGTACTAATGGAAAAGCCATAAACAGTGTTATCAAGTGTACCGGAAAATATGATGATAGAATCGTAATAAAAAAACCACCAAAGATCACCCCAATTGTATCGGCAGATTCGATAATTGGAAAAATACGAGAAGATTGAATGGGGGAAAATAAATTTTCCACAAAAAGCATTTTAGCAATTCTTAGTTGTGTTAAAAAAACAGATACAATTACAAACAATGATACTAAAAATCCGAGATAGGAATAATCGAATATAAAAAAAGATCCAATTGATAGTAAACAAGTAGCTAAAGTTGCAATTACTAAAAAGGAATGAGGATTATATTTTGATATAACCTTTCTAAAAACCAGATGACCAAATAAACTTGCCAGTGCATGAGTTACAAATAATAAGGGAATTGATTTAAGGCCAAAGTAATCAATAAACTGAACAATTAAAACCGTCCATCCAAGAACAAACGCTACACGTATTAAAAATGAAACAAGCCAAGAATGAATCACATCGAAAAATTCAGAAGGATTAATGTTCATAGCTGAGACAATAAGAAGTTTTAAAAAACCCATCATTTGCTTTAAAGTATTTAAATCTAAATATTATAGCAAATAATGGGTGATAAGTCGAGAGTAATTTGGGTTTTACACTCTTAGATTTACATATGAAACGATTGATCCACCTTTGGCTTTAACATAAGCTTCAACAGTTTGACTTGGATCGATTACAAAGTCTTGATGAGTAAGAGCTTGTGAGTTTCTGAATTTGGCTTCTTTCCCACCTAAAATTTTCTCAAACATATCTTCTGTTTTTCCAGATTTAGCTAGTTCGTCATTCCAGATAGTGTATTCTGCATCAACAAGTGATTGTTCAACATCTGATGGATTTAGTGCAGTTGGATTTGCAGCAGTAACGTGCATTGCAACTTGTTTAGCAACTTCGCTATCTGCACCATCGAGAGATACAACAGCACCTAGTTTGTTGTTCGAGTGAACATAAACACCAAGGTTAGAACCTTCTACAACTTCTACAGTATCTACAACTAATTTTTCTCCCATTTTTAGAGAAAGATCAGAAACTTCTGAAGAAATATCTTTGTCTACACCTCCATCTAATAATAATTTAGCAAGACCATTTGCAGCTTCTACAAAATCTGAGTTTTTTGCTACAAAGTCAGTTTCGCAAAGTAATTTCATTACAACAACTTTTGAATCTGTTGCAGAGTAAGCAATAACACCTTCATGAGTTGATCTGTCTTCACGTGCAGCAGCTTTAGCTTCACCTTTTTTTCTTAGTAATTCTACAGCTTTTGCTTCGTCACCGTTAGCTTCTTCTAATGCTTTTTTACAAGCAGTAATAGAAACACCAGTTTTATCACGTAGGGCTTTGATTTGATCTAATGAGATAGACATTTTAATATAAGGGTTAAATTAAAGTACTTCTGCAACTTTAGACAGAATGTATTTGATTGATTTGATTGCATCGTCATTTGCAGTAATAGGGTACTGAATGTTAGATGGATCTGTGTTTGAATCAGCAAATGCAACAACTGGAATGTTTAGTACGTTTGCTTCTTTAACAGCAATATTGTCACGAACAGCATCGATAACAAAAATAGAATCTGGTAAATCCGACATTTCTTGTACACCACCAAGTGCGTTTTCTAATTTAGCGATAGTTTTGTTAAATTTAGAAATTTCTTTTTTCTTATATTTATCAAAATCACCATTGTCTCTCATATCTTTAAGTTTTTTCAACTCACGAATACGTTGAGAAACAGTACCAAAGTTAGTTAACAATCCTGGAATCCATTTAGATGTAACATATGGTTGACCAGTTTTATCTGCTAATGCACGTAAGGCTGGAATTGATTGTTGTTTTGTTGAAACAAGTAAAACTGTTTTACCTTGTTTTTTTTGTTGAGCTAAAAAGTCTAGAGCAACTTCTAGTTCGTCTAAAGTTTTGTGTAAGTCCAAAATGTGAACATTAGCACGGATACCCCAGATGTTTTTCTTCATTAGTGGGTTCCATTTGTTTGTGTAGTGCCCAAAGTGCACAGCATTTGCAAGCATTTCTTTTAGCGTGGCATTTCTATCTTTAATGTAAGACATATTCCTTGTGGTTAACGCTTTATTTACTGTTGCCTGGGAAAGTATTTCTAAATGAAAAGAAACAGGAAAACCAGTAGTAAATAAAACTAGTATTTAATAAACGCGTTGATTATACTTACAAATAGAGCAAAAATCAAACTTTTTTTAATTATTTTTGAGCTATAAAAAACAAATTGAAGTATCTTTAAAAAAAATATAAATTAAGTGTAATTAAAATTAAGAAATCTTATTCATGCAAATTGATAAAACTTTTGATTTTCCAAAAAGAGAAAAAGAAATTTATTCCAAGTGGGAAGCCGAACAATGTTTCGCACCAAACGACAGTAAAGAAACATTCACAATAATAATGCCACCTCCAAATGCTACCGGACAATTACACATGGGGCATGCATGTGGATTATCTATTCAAGATACAATGATTCGTTTTAAACGTATGCAAGGTTATTCTGCTCTCTATGTTCCTGGTACAGACCATGCAGCACTTGCAACAAGTTCGAAAGTTGAAGGTATTTATTTAGAAAAAGAAGGTAAGTCTCGTTATGATTATGGACGTGAAAAATTTTTAGAACTTGTTAATAATTTTGTAGAACAATCTCAAAATACTATTATCCAACAGACCAAAGTAATAGGTACTAGTTGCGATTGGGACAATTTACGTTACACATTAGAACCTAAAATTTCGGAGCAAGTTTTAGAGACTTTTGTTAAAATGCATCAAGACGGACTAATTTACAGAGCTGGTCGTATTGTAAACTGGGACCCAAATATGCAAACAACAGTATCGGAAGACGAAATTAAATATGTCGAAGAAAAAACAAACTTTTACTACTTTAAATTTGGACCAGTTACTATTGGAACATCTCGGCCAGAGACAAAGTTTAAGGATAAAATTATAGTTGTTCACCCAGATGATAAAAGGTACAAGGATTTAGTTGGACAAGAGTTTGAATGCGAATGGATCGATGGGGTAGTTAAAGCACGTGTAATTGCAGATGACTGCATTGATATGGAACTCGGTACTGGTGCCATGACTATTACCCCAGCACACAGTCTTATCGATTTTGAACTTTCAGAAAGACACAATCTAGAGGTAGAGAAAATTATTGATAAAAATGGATACATTTTAAAAAACGTTTCGGAAAGCTGTGGTGGTTTGCACATAAATGAGGCACGTAAAAAAGCTGTAGAAATATTGGAATCTAAGGGTTTACTTGAAAAAGTCGAAGAAAACTATGTACACAATGTAGCTACAAACGAAAGGGGAGGTGGAATTATCGAGCCACAAGTAATGAGTCAATGGTGGTTGGATGTAAATAAAGAGGTGGTAGAGTTTCAAGGGCAAAAACTTTCTTTTAAGCAAATTCTGCTTAAAGTTATTCATGAAAACCAAATCGAAATTATTCCAAAGAGATTTGAGTCAGTTTATTTTAATTGGGTTAATAATTTTCGTGACTGGTGTTTATCACGGCAAATCTGGTTTGGTCACAGAGTGCCAGCATGGTTTAAAGGTAACGAAATAAAAGTACAATTAGATTCACCAGGTGATGGATGGGAGCAAGATTCTGATTGTTTAGATACTTGGTTTTCATCTGCCATGTGGACATTTACTTCTCTGGGTTATCCAGATTCAGAATTATTAAAAAAATATCATCCAACAGATGTGATGGAAACAGGTTGGGACATTTTGCCAATCTGGGTTATTAGAATGATTATGATGTCGACATACACTCTTGGCGAAATTCCATTTAGACAAGTTTTCTTACATGGGATGGTTGTTGATAAGTTTGGTAAGAAAATGAGTAAATCTAAAGGTAATGGTATAGACCCACTAGATGTTGTTGCTAAATACGGTGCCGATGCAGTGCGTTTATCACTTCTTATTGGTCTTACACCTGGGCAAGACACAAGAATGTACGAAGAAAAGATAGCTAGTTACAGAAACTTTGTTACAAAAGTTTGGAACTCGGTACGTTTTGTTTTTATGAATGTAGAGAGTAACGATCTTAAAACTGAATCAATAACAGCAGATGATTTAAAAACCGCAGCCGACAACTGGATTGTTTGCGAATTAAATAAATTAATTCTCGATACAACTGAATCTATGGAAAACTGGAGGCTGTCAGAGGCTGGTTCAAAACTATATGACTTTTTATGGAACACTCTTTGTAGTTGGTATATTGAAATGTCTAAAACGCAACCAAATCCAAAAGTCTTAGTTTATGTAACAAAAACTGTGCTCAAGATGCTTCAGCCATTTATGCCTTTTGCAACACAAGAATTATGGGAGCAATTTGGAAACACAAATCAGTTAATGCTCGAAAGCTGGCCTAAACCAGTATCAACTCACTGCGAAGCATCTACAGCATTTAATCAGGATATTATAGAAACAATCCAAGCTATAAGATCTCTAAAACAAGAAATGTGTGTAGAAAACAATAGAGAAACTTGTGTTAAAATTTTAACTAATAAAGAACTCCAATCAGCAGAAGAAATTATAGTAAAAATGGCTAAAACAAATAATATAATTTTTGAGAATTCTACAGAGTATCAACAAAAAGGATTTATAGGTTCGATTGTGAAAAAAGACATCTATATCTTATTAGAAATTTCTGATAACATAGATCTGGAAGCAGAGATGAAAAAATGCCAAAAAGAAATTGCAAACACTCAAAAGCAAATTGCCAATTGCGAAGGACGGCTAAATAACCCAAAATACGTTAATTCTGCACCAGAGCATTTAGTGCAAGAAACAAGAGATGTTTTAGAACAACACAAAGATAACCTGGAAAAATTAAACAAAAAATTAATCCATTTACAAAATGTCTAACCTCCAAGACATAAAAATATTAATTAAAGAAGAAAAGTTTGCTCAAGCAAATAAAATGCTAGATCAAATTTTACTTAGAGAGTCTCAAAACCAAGAGGCTCTCAAACTTAAGCGTGAATTGCAAAATTTAGCTTATAATAAAAACCTACAATTAGTTGATCAAAAACTATCTGAGTATCAGGATTTATTTACAGCCAAAAAATATGCGCAGTTAATTCCTAAACTTAAAAAACTTCAAACCTACGCACCAGGATACAGTAAGCTCGATAAATTTGTTTTAAAAGTATACAAAGAATATGAGAAAACTATTCAAAAAAAACAAGGAGGAGAAATACAACAGTTACAAGCATCTATAGATAAACTTATCGCCGCAAAAAATGGACAACAAGCAATATTAGAAATAGAGAAAATGGCCGTTAAACACCAGGACAATCCTGTTTTCCAAAAAATGGTAATAGAAACTAAAAGAAAAGTCATAGATAATAAGCTATCTAGGAATAAAAAAGCACTAAAAAAACTGAATGCGCCAAGCAAATTTGAATTCTTAAAAAAACTCTATCATATAGATATAACCTATCCATTAATTCAGAAAGAATTATATAAGGCAAAAAAAGAATTAGAGTCTTATGATAAAAAACAAAAAAAGGTTTATCTACGCGAAGCAAAAATTCAACTCAAGATTTTATTTAATCAAAAAAAATATCCAGAGTGCATTCAAGCTTGTAAAGAGCTACTCAAAGTATTTCCAAGTAACAAATCTGCAGTAAAATATTTCGAAAAAGCTAGAAGCAGACAAATTCAACAAAATTATTTAATGGCATATGCCAAAATAACCCAATCAGCATGATCTTATCAGACAAATCAATCAAAGAAGAAATTAAAAAAGGAAACCTGAAAGTAGAGTCTCCAGATAATCAACACGAACAAAATATTCATGCAAGTAGCATGGACTTACGATTAGGTTATCACTTTAAAATTTACGAACATTCTAAATTAGCAATTTTGGATCCAAAAAATCCAGACATGACTAAAAACATGACAAAGTTAATTACTCTAGATTCAGAAAACGAACCATTTATTGTTCAACCAGGTGAATTTGTTTTAGGCGTGACAATAGAAAAAGTAAAAATACCTACTAATATGGTTGCTCGAGTAGAAGGTCGATCTTCTTTGGGTAGACTTGGAATTATTGTCCACTCTACAGCAGGCTTTGTAGATGCAGGATTTGAAGGAACGATCACTCTAGAAATTACAAACATAAACAGACTCCCCGTTGCATTATATCCAGGGATGAGAGTTTGCCAACTTGCATTTGAACAAATGACAAGCGAAGCTGATGTACCTTACAATAAAAAACCATCTGCTAAATATCAAGGACAAATATTACCAGAAGAAAGTAGAATACTTATTGATCCAGAGTTTAGAAAGCAACAAAAAATTGAAACAAAAACTATCCACACTCAAGATAATGTCAAAACTACCTAAGTTTATTAAAACTAAACTAGCTCCAAATCCAGAGATTGTAGAACACAATCGTCAAAAACTTGCAAAACTAGGTCTTGCAACAGTTTGCCAAGAAGCAAAGTGTCCAAA
>Ga0163109_10000457_pt1 | contig 32883 bp, 23 predicted proteins | sample CRUFie1St13metaG_FD_108704 | JGI IMG/M metagenome (GOLD analysis project Ga0163109, IMG submission 108704) | Marine microbial communities from the Costa Rica Dome - CRUD Field 142mm St13 metaG | ecosystem: Environmental > Aquatic > Marine > Oceanic > Photic zone | place: Costa Rica: the Eastern...
AACACAATTTGTGCACCACCCAATTGCGCCGATAAATTACTTAAATGGGTTATTGGAGTTGGTCGCCCCGAAAAACTGCGACAAGCGGCCTTAAACTCATTCACAAATTGCGGATCGGCAATCGCTTCAAAAAACACAGCATGTAATGCCTCCATATTCGGGCGAATAACTTCGGGTATATAGCTACCACCATACTCACCGAAATATCCGTTTTCCGCGGCTAGTATCTCTTGTTTATAGTTTGTTGCTGTTGTTGTCATTTGTTCGATTTCTAGTTTTTTCTCTCCTTTTAAAAAAAGGGACACTGAGCTGGTCGAAGTGTTCATCTATCATTTTATTTACTTTTTATTCCCACTCCAAATTCCCCTCCTTATAAAGGAGGGGTGCTGACGTAGTCGGCGGGGTGGTTATTAGTTAAATTTCTGTTTTTTTAATCCCCCTTTAGAAAAGGGGGACATTGAGCCTGTCGAAATGTCCATTTGTTTTTTTAGTTACCCCCACTCTCCTCCTTGCTAAGGAGGGGTGGTTATTAGTTAAATATTTTTTGCTTGCCATCACTCCACCACTTCCAGGTGGCTTACCGTTAAACTTTCCAATTTACTTCTTATCAGATTTACCTTTTCAATTGATACCTGCCCCTCACTTTCAATGCCCGATGCCATATCAATGCCAATACAATTAGGATGCGCTAAAGCCCGCTCTAAATTGCCTTCATTCATGCCGCCAGCCAATAAAAATGGATAAGGAAAATCAGCAGGAATGTAAGCATCGGCGAATGCCTCGCCACTCCCTGGAACCGCCCCATCCAATATCACTAAATCAGATTTTTGGATAAACGGCTCGTAGTCTTTATAGTTGAAATTTGGTGTAACCTTTATCGCCAAAATCACCTTGCATTTTAAGTTGGATAGCTGTTTCGCATTAACTTTATCCGCATATAATTGTGCATAACTAAAAGGATACTTGTTTAAAACCGCTTCAATTTCCGATTCTTCATTCCCATAAAAAACCGCCACTTCATTCCCTTTAAAATTGTAGTTCTCCAATTGCTTTTCAACAATTTTACGCTTGCTTAATGGCGAAAAGTTAATGCCCACTAAATCAGATTTTGCTAATTTTAAATCATCAAATCGGCGCAAACCACAGGCTTTAAAAAACAAACGCTTATTCGCAGTTTTCAACATTTTAGCATTGCCGCCCTGCATCAAACTTGTGCCTACTAAATAACCTTTAATACCTTCATCTAAAATATTAATATCCAGTTGATTATAAATACCTGATTCCGCAATAATATAAGGAGAATTAACTAGCTGTTTTAAATAATTAGTGGTATTCAACGCAACCGAAAAAGTATCTAAATCCCGATTATTTATACCAATTACTTGGCAACCCAAATCTTGAATTTTTCTGTACTCCGCCTCGTTATGCACCTCCATTAAAACGCCCATACCCAAACGCTCCGCCAAGTTTTTCAACAACTTTAATTCATCAGCTTTTAGTATGCTTGCAATCAATAAAACAAGGTGGGCACCATTGGCGCGCGCTAAATAAATTTGTATCGGATCAATAATAAATTCCTTGTTCAATACCAAAGTGCCTGTGCCTTCGCAAAGCTGGGCGGCTTGCTTTAAATCGGCATAGCTACCGCCAAAAAATTGCTCGTCGGTCAACACCGAAATGGCATTTGCCCCAGCCTTCTGGTAGGCGACAACTTGTGTGGCTAAAGCAACGCTTTCGTTAATGGCCCCCGCCGAGGGCGACCGACGTTTAAACTCCGCTATCAAAAACTTTTCATCGGCTGGTAAGGCGTTTAAAGTAGCGTACAAACTTTTGTTGCAAGGCTCAACGCTTTGGCGCAATTCATCAATATTGTATTGCTGATAAAGCCCCTTTACAAACTCCCGTTTATAGGCTACTATTTCATGTAAAATCCCCATTGCCCCAATTTAAACCGCTACTAAATCTTGCTTTAATTGTTGGCAACAATCCTCAAAATGTGCCTTTAACTCGCCCGATTTTATCGTATCTACCATTAATAAATAAGCGTTTTTAAGCGGCATCGGATTGTAAAATTTAGCATAGACAAAGGCCGCATTCGCCGCCACCAATTTGTAATGCTCCGTATCTAAATCGCCCGCCAATATCTTCTTAAAAATGGAAATATTTTGCTCGTGTTTGGTACATTGTAATTGCTCAAATGGCACAGGCATCAAACCAAAATCTTCGGCGCTTACAGTATATTCTTCCATTTCGCCGCCCTTTAATTCCATTACTTTAGTCGCTGCCGAAATCGAAATTTCATCCAACTTATCATCGCCCCTAACCAGCACAAAATGTTGCTTGCCCATTAGCTGGGCGGTTTCCATAATTAGAGGCATATACTCCTCAAACGATGTACCCATAAACTGCCGTTGCGGCTGATAAGGATTCAACAAAGGCCCCAACACATTAAATATAGTTGGGATGCCCACCCTGCTGCGCGCGCCTGCCAAATGCCCCATTAAAGGATGCGTTTTTCGGGCATACAACATCGCCAATTTTTTATCAAAAAAAGTAGCTTCAATTTGGCTTTGATTCGCAGTTAAATCCATGCCCACAGCCTCCAATAAATCGAAACTGCCAAAACGCCCCGACGCCGCTTTATTACCATGTTTTATAATTGGCAAACCACAATAGGATAACAGCACCGCCACCATTGTTGAGGTGTTAAATCGTGGCAGACCAGAGCCGCCTGTACCACAAACATCAATACCCGTTGCGCTAATTAATGAGTTGCTTTGGTAGCCAGCTTGCACCTGTAAAATGTCGATAAATTGCTTTAGGTTTTCCGCCTTTTTAAGCGTAAACGATAGCGATACCAACAAAATCAATTTTTGGTCTTCGCTTAGTTTGTCATCTTTTAAATGGTGGATAAATGAGTTCACCACATCCGTGTCAATACTATCGGCATACATCAATTGCTGCATCAAATCGCTATACAAAGTGGTTGATTTATACAGCGCACCGCCCACCACATTTTGCACTATTTTCATGCCCACATCATCACGCATACTCAACACCGATTCGGGGTGGTATTGCACGCCCTCAATCGGTAAAGTTTTATGCCGTAAGGACATAATCGTACCATCTTGCGAGCGGGCAGAAACATCCAAACAGGCCGGCACTTTATCGGCTGCCAATGAGTGGTAGCGTGCCACCTCAATATTAGTCGGTAAATCTTTATAAATAGATTTTTGGTCACAAATAATAATATCCGCCTTGCCATGTTGCGGCAGTACAAGCTTTAAGCTTCCGCCGAAAAATTCCACCAATGCCTGATGCCCTAAACAGATGCCAAAAATGGGCTTATCCATATAAAAATGTTGGATAATTTCCATCATATTACCCGCATTTTTTGGGGTTGATGGTCCTGGCGACAGCACCAGTAAATCAAAATCTACTTTTTGTAATTGAGCAATGGTAGCGGTGTTGCGATACACCACTACTTCGCACCCACAAAGGCGAAAATACTCCACCAAATTATAGGTAAAAGAGTCAAAATTGTCAATCAACAATATTTTTTGAAAGGCTTGCTTTTCCATTTTTTTTGCTTTTTGGGAGATGATTTATGCCATATACGGTTCAACCGCTTTTAAAAAGGCGGCGGCTTTAAAATTGGTTTCCTCTAACTCTTTTTCGGGCTGCGATTCGTACAACAAAGTTGCACCGCTGCAATAGTTCAATTGCTCGTTTTTTATATGCGCCGATCGGATAACAATGCCCGTATTTACATCGCCATTAAACAATAAATAGCCCACGCAACCACCGTAATAACCCCGTTCGTGCTCCTCAATTTTTTCAATCTGATTCATCGCCATAACCTTCGGTGTTCCCGAAAGAGTTCCAGCATTTAAACTAGCTACTAGGGCATCCAAGCCAATGCGGTCGTCCTGCAACTCGCCCGATACCTGAGCCACCGTGTGCATTACATGCGAGTATTTTTCAACGCTGCGATAAGTATCTACCCTAACGCCAGGTTTGCAAACCTTGGTCAAGTCGTTGCGGCCTAGGTCAATCAACATATCCAACTCCGATTTTTCCTTCGGGTCGTTCAGTAATTCCATCATTAAATAATGATCTTCAATGGCGTTTTTCCCCTTGCGAATGCTACCCGAAATAGGGCGCAGCACTACCCTATCATTCTCGTAGCGAATCATAATTTCAGGACTTGCACCTAGTAAAGTTTCATCCTCAAATTGTAAATGAAAAAGATATGGAGCAGGATTAATTTGGCGGTAGGTTTCGTAAAGCGGCAAAGTATCCCCCTCAAATTTACCCGATATTTTACGGCTGAGGACTAACTCCATCAACTCGCCCTGCTCGCATAAATCGCGAGCTTTTTGCACCTGCTTTTTAAAGGTTTCTCCCTTCGGACTAATTTCTACCTCGCTTATGGCTGGTCGGTCAAAATCCTTTTTTGTACGACTGGTTAAATCGGCTTTAATACTAGTGCAGGCATTTTCTGCATCATCGCTACTTTGGCGTGTGCAATACAAACGGCAATCACGAGTAAGATGGTTAAAAAACAACACATTATCAAACACAAACAAATGGTAATCCGCCTCGTCCGATAGCTGGCGAGCTTCCACCTCTTCGTACATATAAATAAAGCGGTAGCCCAAAGCCCCATAAATGCCAAAAAAGCTTTGCTCATCCTGCTTAAATGCCAATAACAAATCACGGATAATTTTACCCGTGTTCACCCTTAAAAAGCGTTCATTTTCAGGTCCATTAAAACATTCAGAGGGGATGTGCAACTGCATTTCCGTTTCGCTTTGGCTTTGTATATACTCCCCGTATTGGCTGGCTATAAAGTCAAAAAACACCTGTCCTCTCGCCTCTTTAAGCTTTATAAAACAACGGTCGTTTTGGGCTTTCAACTCTAAAATCGGTTCAATTCCAATCATGCTTAAACGGCTTTTTTTATCCGTTGCGTCGCTCGATTCGTATAGAAAATTAGGCTGCCCTTTCCCAAGCTTTTTGTAATAATCTAAAGCATCGGCATAAGGCAGTTTGGTATCGGTATAATAAAATTGCGGAATTATATTTTGGCTTTTCATGCGCTTATTAAACTTAAATAATGATCAATTTTTTGTTGGTTGTTGCGGTAAACTTTTGCGCCTCGTGTAACGGTAACTACGCTGCAACCCAGCGTTTCGGCCACCTTGCGTTGGCTATGCCCTTTGCGCAATTCATTTAAAATACGCCAACGTTCGCGCACCATTTCCTGCTCCTTATCGGTAAGGCTAATGTTGAGCACCTCGTTAAACTGTTGCTCGCTTTCAACACTATTAAATAATTGATATAAAAACTGCATAATCGTATTATTGTAACATTACGGTAATACAAAGATAATAGCAAGTTATTTTAATGTGCAAGTGTTTTTCAAAAATTTTTATAACCACCCGTGTGCGGGCCCAGCCCGTCCTGCGGACACCCCTCCTTTAAAAGTAGGGGAATTTGTTTTGGGTTTTAACAAAAAGTTCCTCTCCTTACTAAGGAGAGGTGTCGAATTGCTACAAAGCAATGAGGCGGAGTGGTTGATAAATATATGTCAGCCTGGCTGGGCTCGCATACGAACTTAGTCGAAATGGAAGCGAGTAAAATAATAATGGCATTGCGGCAATGTTAAATTGCCGCCGGGCTATCGCTTATAACTCATTTCGGCAAAGCCTACATTCGTAACGGCTACGCCGCCGCTCTATCCCTAACGCGGGTCCGGTCGTCATTCCCGTGCGGCTCGATGCCGTTACGGGAATCTCAAGCACAGGCATGGATTATAAAGCCAAAAAACAACACAAACGCAGGACGCTTCGACAGCCTCAGCTTCCACCATTCACTACCCATTACCACCCTCCAAAAACTGGAAAAGCGGCTGCAAACTCGCTACAACCTCCGCCTCTTCTATACCTAACAGATTAGCCAAAAAAGCAAAATCGGGCTTTACATTTGGGAGTTGTTGTATAAACACAACAAAACGACCCAAAGCAGCTTTTGTATGTGGATGATTAACCCCCAAACATTTTAACAAGATACTTAAAGCAATCATACTGCAAGCCGAAGCCTGCGGCAATTGATTTAAGTTAAGGTAAGGGATAAACAAATTGTTTAAACGGGTAGCCGGTAAGGGATGAAACAAACCGAAATGGACTATATCACTTTCCAATGCCTTTTCCAATAATTCCGCCGCTTCTTTATGCCGACCTAAATTCCTATAAACAAGCGCTAAATTGGATTGACGGGTAGCTACTGTTGGATGCTCCTCTCCAAAATTAACTAAAGCACTTTCCAATGCCTTTTCCAATAGTTCCGCCGCTTCATTATTCCGACCCAAATGCTTAAAAACAACAGCTAAATTGGATTGACGAATAGCTACAGTTGGGTGCTGCTCCCCGAAATTGGCTATATCACTTTTCAAAGCTTTTTCCAATAATTCCGCCGCTTCTTTATACCGCCCTAAATTCCCATAAACAGTTGCTAAATTGGAAAGGCTGGTCGCTACATTTTTGCCTTCTTCCCCTTCATCTACTAGTAAAATTGCTAATGATTTTTCATAAATCAATGCTGCCTTTTGATAATTGCCGTAGGCATTTTGTATGAACATTGCATACTCATTTAAAAAACGGGCAAAGGCTATGCTATGCATATCGCTTAGTAGTTCATATAGGCGGTCAGCAAAAGGTAAAAAAGGTTTTTTGTCAATCCAATGTTCTTTGCTTTGGTCAACTTTCAACAAATTTCGTATGTTCCATATATAAGCTTCCAAATCGCTATTGTCATCCCAACCAAGTTTGGTTTTGTGTAGCAGCACTTCTTGCAATAGGCGGTGGCATTCGTAAAAGGGTTTGCCCTCTTTTTGGTATAATTTTATCCAGCCCGTTTGTACCAATTTGCTTAGGGCTTCTTCTATTGGGTTGGAGTTTTCATGTTGGTTTATGCTTAACAAGTAATATAAATCCTCATAGGTAAAAGCTTGGGCAGGTAGTACGCAAAAATGTTTTAGCCACCATATTTCCCAACTATCTCGTTCCTTATTGTCTAGTTCGTCTATATCAAAACTCGCCATTAGGTGTTCAAAAAGGCTTTGCTCTTTTTTGGTGTAGCCTTTGGCGGCTAATGTTTTTTGCAGGCTGCTATCGTTTAACTTGTGTTCTTCTAGTTTGTTTAATAATTGGGCGCAATTTATGGCTATGGTTTGGGCTTTTTTGGCCATTAGCTTGGCCAGTAGTTCGGTGGTTAGGGTATGGCGGCCAATATGTTCTAGCAGTTCGTTTAAATGGGGGTCGGTTTTGGCATCAGGGTAATGGCGGCAAAACAATTGGGCGGCATCTTCGGGGCTTAATACATCTAATTGCAGGCGGTTGGGCAGGCAGGGGCTTTGGCGGCGGCTGGTTACCAGCAATTGCCAGCCATTGGCTTGGGGCAGTCGCGCCAGTTCTTCGGCTTCGTCCAGCTCTTTATCTACATTATCAAGCACCAGCAGTTTTTTGGTGCCGGCTTTCTGTTCCAACTTAGTTTTTAAGTAGGCCAAGCGTTGCTCGTAGCTTAAATTGGGGTTCTTAAAGGTTTCAACTAGTCCAAGGGCGGCAATCAGGTTGGGTTCGTCGGCTAGGTTGTGCAGTATGTTTTGCCCCGTTTTGCTTACCCAAATAATGTGGGCGTAATCGGCGGCGTATTCCTTTATATAGGCCTTTGCCAAAGTGGTTTTGCCAATACCGCCCAATCCGCTAACACTTACAACGGCTTGTATTTTATTTTGGTTTAGGCTGTCGCGCAGTTGTTGCAGGCTTTGGTCGCGGCCAATTATCTCCTCGTCCATAAATTGTGGCAGTGCGCTTAACCAGCATTGGCTGGCTTGTTTCTTTAACAAATCCTGCATACTGGCAATATGCTCGGCTTTCATTTTTCGTAAAGCAGCCACTGGGTAATCGCCTGCTTTTTGGTCAATTTCGTCGTGGTGGTTGCCGCATAGTAAAAGCAAGTTGTCGTAGTCGTTTACCTTATCGCCTAAATCGGGGTTGTACCTGGGGCCGTTTTCGCTATAACCTTCAATGTGGCAAATCTTACCGATATGCCTGCCATTTTCAAATAGCTTTTCTTCGCATCCTGGGAAAGCGCAACGGTTATTGGAATCGGCATACAGTTGTTTAATAACTTTTACGCTATAATTTCTTGCCATGCCCTAAAATTACAAAAAACTACCAATCAATATTTGTTTAAAGTGGGGCTTTCTTATCATGCCTTAAAAAGTCAAAAAAATCCATTAAATTTACATTACCAATTATTAGCAGCCGTATAATACTTAATATAAGTAATATTGTAAATTTTAACCACGCTATTTAGTAAAAGCTTGGTTAACGTAAAACAACTTTATTATGAAAATTAAATTATGCGCCCTAGTCCTATTGTTTGCCTTTACCTCGCAAATTCACTCGCAAACTACATACAATTACCTTTCAACTCCCAGCTTAACTTTTGCAACACAACATTATAATTGGTTCAATGGTACTTCTAACATCACCTACAAATTTGTTGGCGATACCATGTTATGCAACCAAAATCTACTCATTTACCAACAAGCCCCACCATCTACTTATAAAGTATATATGCGTGTTGAAAATGGAAAAGTATGGAGGAAAACCAATTACCTAAATCCTTGCGATAATGAACTGTTAATGTACGATTTTGATTTAGAAGTCGGAGATATTTATACCGATAACTTTTTTTCAACTGACTACCAAGTTGTTAATACAGGAACTTTTACCATGACTAATGGAGAAGAGCGAAAACAATTATCCTTAGTAAATTATGATATTGGAAGCTCAATAGAATGGGTTGATGGCATCGGAACCTTAGCAGGTGGACTTTTCCCTATTAGTGATTTTGAAGGGCAAACCTCGCTTGTTTGTGTAAAAAACGATATGGAAACAATTTTGTTAAGCCCCCAACATCCAAGTGAACTTTGCGACTCCCTTTCCTGTTTCACCCCAGTTCCTAATTTTGAATTTGAAGTTGATGGATTTCAAGTACATTTTGATAATTACTCTGTAAACCAATCTACTTTACTTTGGGATTTTGGAGACGGACAAACATCAACCGAATTACACCCTAGCCATACTTACCAAAACCCTGGATGTTATAATGTTACACTCACCTTACAATCAAATTGTTTAAACAGCACTTTTGTAAAAGATTTACTAGTTTCAGTTTGTGTAACACCCGATTGGATTGTTAATACACCCAACTTAACAACTAACAGCATCAGCGTTAAATTTGTTAACGAAAATGTTGGTTGGCTTAAAGATCGTGAAAAAATATGGAAAACTGAAGATGGCGGAATAACCTGGACGGAGCAATTTTACCCCATCCCCCCAGCACCCATTAATAGAAGATTAGGAAAGCTAGATATGGCTAACGAAATGAATGGCGTAATAGCAACCTTAAATTATAGTGCGCCTGATTCACTCAAGGCCATTTTAATTACTAATGATGGCGGACTTACATGGGAAGAAAAAATGCCCCATTCTTACTTTTTAAGTGATGCAATAATGACAGATGACGGCCAAGTTTTTGGCACAGGGCAATTTAAAGGCGTTTTTTATTCAAACGATTGGGGCAATAACTTTATTGAAATACCAACTGACCCCATTGATTTTAGCACCTTCAAATACTTGGGGAATAACACAGTAGTTGCAATGGGTATGGAAGGTATATTGCCTTTTAATGCAGTTAGGGTGCTTTCATTTTCTAATGATTCAGGTCAAACTTGGGCTCATAACTATTTGCCAGAAGAGTATTTTTATACTGGGGCCTATCACTTTTTTAATACCACCGTTGGTTTTATTGCGGGTTTTAATGATTTTTTTATTAAAACAGAAGATGGCGGCCAAACTTGGCAAGAAATTACTTATGATGACCCACGTAGAGCATCAGGAATTTACTTTTTTGACCAGCAAAATGGAATAGCAACAGGTGAAGATGGACTTGTTTTAACAACAACCGATGGTGGTAATACATGGATAGTAGGTAACTGTGGTTACAATGAAGATATATCATCAATTAGTGCTTTAAATGCTGAAAATTGCTGGCTAGGCTCAAGAAATGGCAGGTACTTAAAGTTTAATACTGATAACACTTCAAACACCGAATGTATTGGTATTAACTTACCTAAAGTTAATTTTACTGAAAATATACTATCAATTTCCCCCAACCCATCCAATGGACAAATTACAGTTAGTTTGGAAAATAAAACTAATTTTAATCAAACAAACCACATTGCCATTTATAACAATATAGGGCAAACAATTTATAAAAGTAGTTTGCCCGAAAATGCAATGCTTATAAACACAAAAAACTGGCCTTCAGGCATTTATTGGCTTAATTGGTTTAGCAACACACAGCTAATTCAAACAAAAAAGTTTATTGTAATTGATTAAAATTTTTTAAAAAAATCTAAACATCTCTTAAAAGCCTAGTCAAAAAAAGTTAATAAATAGCAGCACAAGTTCCTTTAGCCTATATTAGTTTTAAACTACCACTACAATAAAAAGGATGATGAAAAAAATCTCCATCCCGCTACTAATTATAATTGGGCTTGTGGCTGCTACTGGCTTTTGGCGTAGTGCAACCCAACAACAAATTAGTAAGCCCTACTTTGTTGAAGCTGCCGACTATGAACCCCACCGCAATAAATACTATTTTATTTACGATATTAACCATCCTAAAATGAAAAAAAGGGATGGCACAATAAAAAGCCGCACCGAGTTTTTGCGCGAGCTTTACCGTCACCTTAACCGCAATTGCTACTTTGTCAACTACCAAAAAATCGACCTAGTTACCCCAAGCGGCTTAAAATATTACAGAACCATAAACAACCTTTTCCGCGATAAAAAAGGAAACCTTTTAAGCCGAGCAGAAATAAGCAAAAAATTTGAAAAAGCCCTAATTGAGCGTGGCGATTTACAATTGGCAGATACCGTTGGCGTAAAACGAGATTCAACCTACTACTACAGTTTGCGCAAACAATACTTTGATAAACAGAAAAAAGATACCTACACCCTTAAATGGGGCGAAATCGAAAATGGCGGCACAATTCCGCTCCAAAATTTAAAAGAAAACGTAATCAATAGTATAAGCCTTATCGATTCAAGCGGGCACGAACTTGATATTGTTCAAGCCACCATCGGTATTTACGAATGGACACAAATTTGCGGTCAATTATCCTTTGAAAAAGGATACGCCCCCATTTTTAAACAAGGAATTTTATCGCAAGCCGCAACAAAAAAAATACTCAACCTCAACCAAGCAGGCGAAAGCATAATTTTCCAAAATGTTATCGTAAAACGCAACGGAAAACTATTTGAAATAAACGAACGCTTTAAATTTGTGGTGAAAAAACCGCAGCTTGTTACCTAACCACTACAACCCCATGGGGCAATGCGCCCTCGATTATCAAAAAGGCGATAAAAATGCCTTTATTACCGTTTATACCAACCTTGAGCCACCAACAAAAATTTCGGGTAACTACCTTTTTCGCGACTTTAAAAAAATGCCCGAAATGGAACAATACGCCCTTCAATTTTGTAAAGGCAGCGTTTTAGATGTTGGCGCATGTGCAGGCTGCCACTCAATAATTTTACAACAAAATGGGCATGATGTTACCGCAATTGAACTCTCAAAACAAGCCGCCAATTGCCTACAAGCAAGGGGCATAAATACCATACACGGCGATGTAATGGATTTAAAAAACCAACAATTTGATACCGTTTTAATGCTAATGAACGGCTTAGGCTTGGGCGGAACAATTGAAAAAACTACCGCCATGCTCGCCCATATAAAAACCCTTTTAAAACCAGGCGGACAAATTATCGGCGATTCGGCAGACATCATTGAAAGCTATCGCGAAGAAGACGGCTCAGCACTAATTGAACTAACAGGCCGCTACTACGGTATTGTCGATTATCAAATGGAATACAAAGGCCATAAAGGCGATAAATTCACATGGCTTTTTATTGATTATCACACCCTAGCCGACTGCGCCAAAAAAGCGGGCTTGCAAATTGAACTTTTAGTGGAAGGCGAAACAGATAATTATTTGGCAAGGCTAACTCATTTAAACTAAACCAATTTCATAACAATATGTCCTCCCTTGAGCGGTTCGGCGTTTCGACCGGGCTGCGTAAGCTGGGCTCGCATTCGGCTGGGATCGCATTCGAGGTGAAAATCGGAAGATTTTCGGGAGATTAAAACCAAAACTCCCCTCCTTAATAAGGAGGGGAAAGCAACAAAGTTGCAGGGGTGGTCAAAATTAGCCTCCCTTGAGCGGTTCGGTGTTCCGACGTATCGTGGTTTTATTCAAGCTCTGCCGCACTAAGTTAAGTCCTACAAAATCTATAAGATTGTAAATATCGGCGATTCGCAGTGATAGCTGCAAGCTTAACCACCTGTCCCCCTTTGAAGGGGCACGCCTAGTGGGGGTAGATTTTGCAAATTTGCAAAATCAGGGGGATGAAGCTAATCACATGGCAACGCCTCATCACCATAGAAGAAAAAGGCATTTACCTTAACTAACACAAATAGTTAACAAGCCTTCACAAAACGAAGCCCTTTAAACGCAGCATCAATTCCCCTCCCTTTTATTGCTAAAAAACAATGTCACCCTGAGCGGACATTGAGTTTGTGGGCACGCCTAGTGCGAAATGGAAGTCGAAGGGTCTTTTTTAAACAAATCAAGCGCACACTGATTGTGGGCGCGCCTAGTGCGAAGTGTCCCATAGAAAAAGGATTGGGCGGTCCGACGTATCGGTGGTCAAAATTATCCTCCCTTGATGGGAACGCTTCGACATATCAGCGTCCATCATTCACCACTCATCTGCAAAAAGTGTCATCTCGGAAAATCAATTATGATTTATCCGTGATCTTTAAATAACCCGTTGTGCATTTGAAGCTTTAACTTACAAATTGGCAAGGAAGGGTGAAGTATTATATGCGCAAAAATCGCAATGGAGAGATGTCATTGCGGAATTTCGCTTGTAAATTTCAATTTAAAAGGGAAATATCCGCAATCTAGGGCTAACAGATACCGGATAAACGAATGCTGCTCATAAAAATGTTCATCCGTTTTCCGGCATGACAAATACATGTGATGTATTAGTGATTAAAAACATCCTAAATGCACAACGGGTTTTAAATAGTTAATAAAGATTGAGCCTATTAAAATTCCCCAAAACAATTCCCCTACTTTTTAAGGGCTGGGCTCGCACCCCAGAGGTGATGGCTTGCCAGCGGAGGGTGATTACTAAACTGTTCACTACTTACAGTAAAAACCCCCTTAATCCCCAACAACTTCCTACCTTTGCCCTATGCAAATTGGCAAAACCCACGTATTAACCGTGCTTCGGTACACCTCAATCGGTGTTTACCTTAATGGCCCCGATGAGGATGGCATTCTTTTACCAAAAAAACATGTACCGCAAGGCATTCAAGTTGATGATGAACTTGAAGTATTTCTTTATAAAGACAATGAAAACAGACTGATTGCCACCACTTTAAAATCAAAAATAAACATCAATCAATTTGCCTATTTAAACTGTGTTTCAGTAACTGATCATGGCGCATTTGTTGAAACAGGCGTTGAAAAAGATTTGTTCGTTCCCTTTAAAGAACAAGCACAAAAAATGGAAGATGGGCGCAATTACATGGTTTATTGCTATTACGACGAACAAACCGACCGCCTTGTCGGCTCAACCAAACTAAATCGCTATTTAGATAAACAAGAACACAGCTACCAACAAGAAGATGAAGTGGACATTTTAATTTGGAAGCGCACCGATTTGGGCTACAAAGCCATTATCAACCACACCCACCACGGCTTACTTTTCAAAAATGAAACCTTTGCCGATGTTAAGCCCGGTGCAACTTTTAAAGCATATATAAAAACCATTAGAGAAGACGGCAAAATTGACCTAACGCTTGAAAAGAAAGGCTATGCTAAAGTTGAACCCAACGCAAAAAAAATCCTTGAGATGCTAGAAGAAGCGGGTGGTTTCCTCCCCTTTTCTGACAAAAGCGAGCCCGAAAAAATAAAATGGCATTTTGAAATGAGCAAAAAAACCTTTAAAAAAGCCATCGGCGGTCTTTTCAAGCAACGCCTCATCACCATAGAAGAAAAAGGTATTTACCTTAACTAACACAACTAGTTAACAAGCCTTCGCAAAACGAAGCCCTTTAAACACAGCATCAATTCCCCTCCCTTTTATTGCTAAAAAACAATGTTACCCTGAGCGGACATTGAGTTTGTAGGCACGCATAGTACAAAATGGTTGTCGAAGGGATTTTTTCAACACCAAATTCCCCTCCTTGGTAAGGAGGGGTGTCACGGAGTGACGGGGTGGTTTATAAGTTTCAACAAAGTTGCAGGAGTGGTAATTACAGTAAAAAAATCCTTAAATGATTTGCTATCTAAAAATACTAACCCTCAATACCCCGTAACCGAATACCAAATATTAGGCACTTGCTTATCATCAACCGCTTTTATCCATCCTTTTAAGGTGCTTTTCAACTCAAAATCACATTCCGTTTCGGCATCAGGCTTTAGCGCATGAACATTAACTTCTACCCTAGCCCAATTATCCTTCCATTCTAAAATTTTAAAATGTGCATTTTCATCATCATCCGTAATCCAATCATTACTTTTAATGCAACTAATCACCTCCGATTTCAAATTAGGCTCAGTTCTCAAATTCAAACAACTTTGCATTTCATTCACCCCAATTTTTGCCCAATTAGCATACCTTTTCACTTCATCATTTAATTGGTCCTCTTTCAATACATTTAAACTCGATAATAGCTCAACCCCGTAAACCCTTAGCACTTCAAAACTTATAAGTAATGTATCACTAAAACCAGGAAAAACCCTAAAAAAACGCTCATCTCTAAAATCATGAAAAATGCGTGCCATCGGCATTTCATAACTGGCAATATAAGACAAATCAATATTGCTTCCTGTATAAACTAGCTCATCACCCATCCACAATTTCACCATTGGCACACCCACCTTTACGCGTTGCACTTCATAAATAACTTCACCATTTACATCACACACATCAATACACACATTTTCGGGCACGTATAAAAAGCCCTGTCCCCAATTTTTAACTTCGCTCGGGCTCATTATTCCACAAGGATTTTCAGCTTGAGCAAAAAAGCAGCTAGCTAAAAAAATTAATATACCAAGCCTAAACATCACTTTTTTTAAAGTCAATTGGCAATGATAGTCAAAAGCTATATGCCAAATATCCCCCTTTGAAGGGGGTGGAAATCTTTGATTTTCGGGGGATGATTTTACATAATTCCAACTATTAATAAGCATTGAATCTTATAATTTTTTAGGTCATTCTTATAATTCAGCACACATTCAAACAAACATATATCAGGCATTGTTTAATTTCAATCATCTATTCATAATTTCAAAACGATTAAAATTACCAACTATTATAGTTATCTGCATTTTACTATTTTAACCTGAGTTCGATTTAAAACTCTTATTCAAATGATTAAAAATTAGTCATTTAAGCAAGTAATTTTAAATAGATATTTGAGCCTCATTCAGTTAACGTTTATAAAATCAAAAAATGAAGCGTAAAAACTTTACGGTTCGACGCCTCGACGGTCAACATTTGTTGACATTCGTTCAGTTTAGCGCAATGTTTGATTTTTAGTGTAAACTGAATGGAGCTCTTGACTTTTGGTTCTTTGTGTCAAGACGGGGTCGCCCAGACAAAGAACATTAAAAAAACGCACAATGTTATTGTCGTAATTAGTACTTTCCAAGTTATTATCAAAAAACCGATTACTCCTTAACAGTATTTAACCGCATAGCCAATTTAACAAATTGATTATTTAAAAAATTCAGTTTAACTTTGATAGTAGTGAAAACTTGGGCAACCATATTATTTAGTTTTTGGCTATTGTTTTGCGGAACCGCATTCACCTTTAAAAACCATTTTTGCAATGGTCAATTTAAAGGTACAAGCCTAAAAGTTACTTTGGCTGAATGCAGTGCAAAAGTAGATAAAGGTTGTTGTGCTGTTTCATTGCAATCATGCTGTAAAGCAGCTAAAAACAACAATAAAAAATGTTGCGACGATCAAATTAAAACCATGCAGTTGGATTTAGATTGGGTCAACAGTAACATCCAAGATTTTGATTTTCAAACCATCCAATGGGCAGTAGCTTTTGTTCAAAGCTTTTACGGCCAAAACATCCAACCCAAAATTGCAACTTACACAAAATCGGCAAATAGCCCACCCCTTCGCTGGCAGCACACACCCGTGCAGTTTCAGCAATTCCTTCTTTAATTTAATAGTTATAGCACAACCTATTTTTAACTATTAAATCCTTTTAAAAATGAAAATTATATTTCAGGCCGCCTTCGGCTTGATGTTGTTGTTTGCGCTAACAAAGCTACAAGCACAAGGGCCGCCAATTAGCGGCGATAAACCCATAATGTTGGGCGCAAAAGCGCAGGTAGTAAAAAACACCAACGAGTACCGAAAAACTACTGAAGGCTGGTATATGCACAATGTGTTGAAATACCATTACATTATCAACAAAAACTTACTGGTTGCAGTACACCTACCCTGGGCAACTGCTGAACGCACTGCGGGCGACGACCCACTTGAAAAAACCTCTGGTTTTGGCGATTTGGCATTTGTGGTAAAACCACAGTTTTTCCGAAAAGATGGTAAGGCAAAAACCTTTCGCATGGCAGGTAAGCTTATGCAAACCTTTCCAACAGGGGTAAATTTAGGCGAAGCCGACATTAGCTTTAAAGGCTACAAAACCCATGTTGCCATAGTTGCTGGCTACGAAACGCTTAAATACGGCATATTGGGCGAAACGGGCTACCGTTATCAAAGTGGCGATTTTTCCGACCAATTGGTAAGCAAATTTGGTATTGGCTTGCCCTTACTAAAACCCACTTATCCGGTAAAGCAAATCAATTTGTATTTCCAATACGAAAGTGTTTATAACATTCAAGATAACCGTTATAAACTTTTCTATGGTCAGGGCATCCAACTAGCGTACGATCAATTTACCATTGATTTTGAAGTGCAAATACCATTAATTCAAACCGAGGGCAACCATGCCCATCATACCCACGACCACGAAAAAAGGCTTTACAGCCTTGTGTTTGGGGGTAGATATATTTTTTAACCCATTAATTATTTAAAATGCAAAATCACATTAAAATATTAACACTAATGCTTTTTACAGCATTAACATTCTCCTTAAACTTATCCGCTCAAACCGATTCAACCGCCGTAAAAACGGGTATGGATTCGTTTGAAGTATTAGTTAACGGGCTAGGCTGTCCCTACTGCGCTTTTGGTCTCGAAAAAAAGATGAAAGAGCTAGACGGGCTTAAAAAATTCACTATTGATATTGAATCGGGCTTAACCAAATTTAAGCTACCCGCTCAAGCCGAATATACCGAGGAGTTTATCCTTTCAACCGTAAGGCAATCGGGTTACACCCCTCAAAACATTAAAATTGTACGTGCCGATGGCGCAATACAAACAGGCGACGGGCAAGTTGAAAACACATTTAATTTAGATGAAGTTATTGGCGAAGTTGCCAATGGCATGTTTAAAGTATCGGGCAATTGTGCATCGTGCAAAACCCGCATTGAATATGGTGCCAACAGCCTTGAAGGCGTTGCTTTAGCCGAATGGGACAAAGAAAGCCAATTACTTTTTGTTAGATACGATAACGGGCGATTAACGCTTGAAAGCATTAAAAAAGCCGTTGCCCAAGTAGGGCACGATGCAGACGGTATTACAGCCCCCGACGAGGTTTATAATACCTTGCCTAATTGCTGCCACTACCGCAAATAATTTTGATTGAAAGGGGGCACAAGCCCCTTTTTTTATTACGGCTCAACCTTATATTATCCCCCTTCCTTACAAAGGACTGAGCTCGCACTCGAGGGGAAAGCAACGAAGTTGGCGGGCGGTCTAGTCTGAATCGTCGGGCATTTTGGTTCTTTTTTGCGGAAAAAGAACAAGAAAAAATTGTAAAATAAAACGTCATTCCAGAATTGCCCTTGCGGCAATGTCTGGAATCTCCCTCCCCCTGTTGGTCGCCCGACCAACAGCTATAAAGGGTTAAAATCGAAAAAAACAATCCCCCACCTTACCAAGGTGGGCGGTCCGACGTATCGGTGGTTATATTCAACAATCTGTAAACTTTTTTTTTGGACGCGTCAGCTTAACTTCTGTCCCCCTTTGAAGGGGGTATATTTTGCAAATTTGCAAAATCTGGGGGATGAAGCTAATCACATGGGGCGCGCAGCCTAGTCTGAATCGTCGGGCATTTTGGTTCTTTTTTGCGGAAAAAGAACAAGAAAAAACTATAATATAAAACGTCATTCCAGATTGGCTCGATGCCAAGTCTGGAATCTCAAGCAAAGACAAGCCTTAAAAAACCAATCAATAACACTAATAAAAATGAAGAATCCCCCATCTTACCAAGTACGGGTCAAACCCAACGGTACTGTCCCCCTTAGAAAAAGGGGGAAGCGAGAAATGAAATTTCGAGCAGGCTGGGTCCGCATTCGGCTGGCTCCACATTCGGCTGGGCCCGCATTCGGGGGATTTTTCAACACCCAATTCCCTCTTTGGTTATTTCAAAAGTCCCAACCCAATTCCCCTCCTCGTTTAGGTGGGCGGTCCGACGATTCGGTGTCGCATAGCGACGGGGTGGTTATGGATATATGTCACTCTGAGCGGACACTGACTGGGCTTGCATACAAGTTTATCGAGGTGGTATTGATTTATATTTAACCAGTCCGTCATTCCCGCGAAGGCGGGAATCTCAAGCAAAGACAAGCGTTAAAAAACCAATCAATAACACTAATAAAAATGAAGAATCCCCCATCTTACCAAGTACGGGTCAAACCCAACGGTACTGTCCCCCTTAGAAAAAGAGGGAAGCGAGAAATGAAATTTCGAGCAGGCTGGGTCCGCATTCGGCTGGGTCCACATTCGGCTGGGCCCGCATTCGGGGAATTTTTCAACACCCAATTCCCTCTTTGGTTATTTCAAAAGTCCCACCCCATTTCCCCTCCTCGTTTAGGTGGGCGGTCCGACGATTCGGTGGTTTTACTTCTGCTCTGCCCAACAAAATCTATAAAATTGTAAATATCGACGATTCGCAGTGATAGCTGCAAGCTATGCGTAATCGCATTGCAAAGCAATAAGCGTGGAGCATAAAGCTTGTCAGTGGTTGCCTGTAAGGCAAATCACCTGGGGACGCCTAGTCTGAATCGTCGTGATTTTTGCGCACTTTTTATCTAGAAAAAGTGTGAAAGGACAAAAAACAACCACATTAAGCTCGCCTAAATACCGAAATGTAATACGCTTCGACAGGCTCAGCGTCCATCTTTTTGAGATCCTTAAACGCAAGCCTGGACAGCGAGCTAGATTGTAAATATCGGCGATTCGCAGTTATAGCTGCAAGCTATGCGAAGCCTGCACGGCCCGGTCGCGTTGCAATGTAACACTCATAAAATAATGAGCATCATTCAGTTAGCGTAAAGGAAATTAAAGAATGAAGCGTTTAAAATCGAACGCTTCAACACTTCGACTGTCAACTTTGGTTGCCCCCTTCGTTCGGTTTAGTGTAATGATTAATTTTTAGCGTAAACTGAATGCAGCTCTTGATTTTTCGCTCTTTGTATCAACGGGGCGCGTAGTCGGCAAAGGGCAATAAAAAATATAAAGAAAATACTAAGCTTAACACATTAGCCAACAAAATCACCCCCACCAAAAAAACGCTCTGCTTCATAAATCAAAGCCTCAATATCAGATTGATTAGCCCCCAACCACTAATTCAAATAATGCTCATCAAACTGCACTACAATATGTATAAACAATGCCCTCGATTGTCGTAAAAGCCGAATATATAACAGCATACCAACCACTACTAAAACAATAGCTACCTGCCAAACTTGCAAGCCAAAAAAGTAAACCGATACAAAAGATAAAGGCAACAACAAAACACTAGCAATAATGTACGATATATACATAGCTCCGTAATAAAAACCCGGCTCAGGCTCAAAATCTTGATTACAATTAGCACAATGCTTGTGCATAGCCAACGGGGTTTTAATGCTAAAAGGCTTTTCAAACAAATCCCCTTTTCGGCACCTTGGGCATTTATAAAACAATATGCTCTGGTAAATATTCATATTACGTAAACAAAATTACACCCTTTATTACCTTTACCCCTATGCAGTATATAAAAGGTTACGACGGGTTACGAGCATTGTGCCTTTTTATGGTGCTTTTAACCCATTTAGGCTGGTTCGATACTACATTTAGCCAAAACCCCATTGTACAACAACGCATTATTCCCCTATTTGGCGGCTTTACATGCCTAAACATATTTTTTACACTTAGCGGTTTTTTAATTACCCTTATTTTATTACACGAAAAAAAGAAAACAGGCAAAATCAACATTAAAAATTTTTATGCCCGTCGCTTTTTAAGGCTACTCCCCCCCCTACTCATCTTCTTCCCTACCATACTAATACTCATGTACTTTAAACAAATTCCCGAAACCTATAAAGGATGGTGGTTAGCCGTATGCTATCTCTATAACTTTGCCCCCAAACAACACTATTCGGTCGAAATTGGACACACCTGGTCGCTCGCCCTCGAAGAACAATTCTATCTACTATGGCCAATAGTTGTACATTATACCCAAAAACACGCAATAATACTAATAAGTATTAGCCTTATTGTAGCCTGCTTTATTGCAAAGTTATACCTACCCACCTACCCACACATAATCCAAAATTATAAATACGAACGTTGGTTTTTACCCGCCGTAGCACCCGTAATTTTCGGATGCCTAGCCGCACTTTATCATTTTAAAGCAAAAAATAAACTACCAGCAAAAAACTTAATTTTAGGATTTTTACTACTATTTTCAGCACCACTATACTTACCCACAAGCTGCTGGGCAGCACTATATTTTATACAAGCCCCAGGCGTATGCTGCCTGTTAATTTACCTTGCCAACAACCAACAAAGTTTACTCACCAAAGCCCTATCAATTGCACCACTTGCCTACATTGGCAAAATATCGTACGGCGTATATATCTATCAAGGCCTGTTTTTGCGCACAGGCCCTTTTAACCACGGATTATGGATACAACACTACCCCCAAAACCTCATAATAACATTTATTGTAGCCATCATTTCCTACCATTTTTTCGAGCGTAAAGTCCTTCAATTAAAACACAAATTCAGATAAACACCTCTTAAACCCAATAACCAACAACAATTATCTCCGCTTACAGCGTCAAAATCAGGCAAAATCTATACAAACAGCAATGCAAATCATAACAAAAAAACAATAATCGTTTATCTTTATAAAAAATGCCCTTTTATGAAATATTTATACCTTTTACTTTTCATTCCTGTAATGGCTTTTTCTCAAAACTTTAGCTTTGAAACGCATGAAAGTTACTGTGCAGGTGAGGCTTCTGAAATTGTTATTGAAAGCCCAATTTTTATATATAACAATACCGACCAAACACTAAGTATGCGATGGATACGTACTGATTATGATTATCCTGAAGGATGGTCGCACTCGCATTGCGACCCACTTGGTTGCAACCCCGAAGGCGTGGGTAAAAGAGATTTTCTGCTACTACCCGATAATGAGTTAAATGAATATATTAATGTACACTTTCACCCAAATAATATTGCTGGTAATGGTTGGGTACAGGTTAGTGTTTTTGAAATTGATGACCAAGAAAATGCAGTAACCCTTACTTTTAATGCCGAAGTTGATGAAACTACAGGCCTATTCAGCATCAACCAACAATATGCTGCCTACCTATCGCAAAACTACCCCAACCCAAGCAATGGCAATACCGCTATTAACTATGAAATTGATGGTAAGTTAAATGATGTAACTTTTACACTAACAGATGTTACAGGCCGCATTGTTTATCAACAACCAATCAACAATACCAAAGGCAACATCCAATTAAATAATTTACCAACAGGCATATACCAATACAACCTATCAACTACGCAAATGGTATTAGCCAGTAAACAAATGATGGTAAAGTAAACTTTAAATCCCCTTTATATTAGCCATAGCCTAGCGCAAAACGCTAGCAATAGCTATAAAATAATAAGTAACAACACTTTGGTGGTTTTAACCCCTTGTCCCCCTTCTAGCGGTTCAACGTATCAATACCTAAAAGGCGGGGTGGTTATAACCCCTTGTCCACCTTTGCAAAAGGGGGAAAGATGAATTTCGGACGACGAAATTTATCAGGGGGATTATTTTTTAACACCAATCCACATCCATTATGCAGTTCAATAAAATCTATAAGATTATAAATATCGGCGATTCGCAGCGATAGCTGCAAGCTATGCGTAATCGCATTGCAAAGCAATAAGCGTGGAGCATAAAGCTTGTCAGCGGTTACTCGAATGAGTAAATCGCCTTGAATCGTCGTGATTTTTGCGCACTTTTTATCTAGAAAAAGTGTGAAAGGACAAAAAACAACGCACATTAAGCTTGCCTAAGTACCGAAATGTAATCACGCTTCGGCAGGCTCAGCGTCCCACTTTTTGAGATCCTTGAACGCAAGCCTGGTCAGCGTCCACCATTCATCACACATCAACAAAAAGTATCATCTCGGAAAATCAATTATGATTTATCCGTAATCTTTAAATGCTAAACTAAATGCAAATGGTTAGTGAAGATAACCGCCCAAAAGGCAGCCTTTTTATGTTTACTTGCCCAGCCAACACTAAAAAACACCGCGTAAGCTATTTAGCCTACGCAGTGCATTAATATTTTCGTTTTGTTGTTAAAATTTAGGCTGCTATTTATTAACAACACAACCGACAACCCTTTGCAAATAGGTGTCGTAGGTAATTAAATAATCTTCGTAATCGCTGCAATAATCGTTGCCTATTTTTAGGCCGTCGGTAAATGTAAACGAATCAAAATCAACGCTTACCAGTTTGTTTGCCATAACTTTCGGTACTTGCTCCGTTGGTATAAGGTAGGCCACTTCTTGAACAAAGTAGCGTTTTTTCAAATAAGTGTTAAAGTGGCTTTTATCGTAACGTAAGGGCACGCTTTCGTCATCGGTATAAAAACATTCTACAACTTCGCCATTAGCCAATTTCAAGTACATTTTGTCGCCTTTTTCAATAAAAATCTCGGTTCCCTTGGCTGTCATTGTTCCATTGTTGTACTTATAGCCCTCATCAATAATCCATGTAACCTCAACCACAATGGTTCTTTGGTCGTTGCCTAAATCGTATGCCTTTACGTTAAACATCAGGTTGTTTGTAAGGCTTTTGCCCGAATCGTTTCTTTGAAAATCGCTAAAAATGCTTTCAAGGCCAGTATCAATAACGCCGCTTCTATCGTAATATTTATCGGCAAAACCGCAATCAGTAAGCTTGCTTTCCCTTTCTTTATTGTTTCCGCTAAGTTGTTCTAAAACTTTGTCTTCGTTTTCGGTTAAGCAGCTTAAATACTCTTTTATATAGCTGTTTTCGGTTATCCCTTTGTCGGCAAAATTTTTGGTTATGGTTGCGGTGCTTTCGTTGTTTAGCACTAACGGATGGTTTTTTAGCGCATCGTTTACAACCACCACTTTTTTAACCTCATGGGTTTTTAGCTTTTCAATAGCCGAGGGGCTTAATTTAAACCTTGCGTCCTTTAAATCATAAAAGCGCAATGTCGATGATTCGTAGGTCGTTTCCATGCAATGGGCCTCCGTTCCCATATAGTTTAGTTGCAAACTTTCGCCATTGGCCAATTCCAATTTTAGCTTACTTTGCGCATTTAAACAGGTTTTTTTGTCATTATTTTTGGCCATTACCAAATCGTAGGTTTCTCCGCCAAAACTGGGTTCAATTAAAACATAATAGGCTGTTTTGCCATTTTCAAAGGTTGCGCCAATATTTACGCTGCAGTTCCATTGTAGGGAGTTGTCGCCATAAAAAGCGGTTCTTTCGGCCTGAAAATAGTTTTCTTCAAGCTTAAAATCTTCAAAATATTTACAACCGCCTTGGGCAAATAATTGGCTGCTGCAAACAAAAAGCAAAACAAATGAAAGTAAATTAAGTTTAGTCATTTCAAAAAATTTAAAGTTTAATTAATTCACTTATACCAATAAGTAAGCGTTTAGATAAGTTCAATGAAAAGAAGAGATATTTTTAAAATAACAATTTATTATTATGCGCTTAACATTGAGTTAATCAAAAAAACCATCATTGAATACAGCTTTTTTAAGCCTGCGTTTAACTTTTTTCTTGGGCGTTCCCACATTAAAATGTGGTCGGGCTATCCGCTCAAATTTCGCTGCGCCGCACAGGCTGCGCCGCACAGGCTGCGCTCATAACCGCTCCTATCCCTAACGCGGCTGGGCCCGCATTCGGGCCGCCCTAACGCAATGCGGTACAAAGTATTAAGTAGTTAGTATTTAGATTGTTAGACAAGAGATTTTTAGATAATAAGCCCCTTTGTCCTTCATTGAGCGGTTCGGCGTTCCGACTGGGCTCGCATTCGAGGGGTGTCAGCTTTGCTGACGGGGTGGTTATGGATATATGTCACCCTGAGCGGACATTGAGGCTCTCGAAATGGTAGTCGAAGGGGCTTTTTAAAACAAACGCACATTAAGCTTACCTAAGTGCCAAAATGTAATCACGCTTCGACAAGTTCAGCGTCCATCACACATCAACAAAAAATGTCATCTCGGAAAATCAATTATGATTTATCCGTGATCTTTAAATGCTAAACAAAATGCAAATGGTTAATGAAGATTGAGTCTATTAAAATTCCCAAAAACATTTCCCCTCCTTATTAAGGAGGGCGGCTAGACGTATCGGTGGTTATATTCAACAATCTGTAAACTTTTTTTTGGACGAGTCAGCTTAACTTCTGTCCCCCTTTGAAGGGGGTAGATTTTGCAAATTTGCAAAATCTGGGGGATGAAGTTAATCACAAGCGCGCGCAGCCCAGTCTTGAATCGTCGGGCATTTTGGTTCTTTTTTGCGGAAAAAGAACAAACAAAAATTACAAAACAACGCACATTAAGCTTGCCTAAATGCCAAAATGTAATCACGCTTCGACAAGCTCAGCGTCCCGCTTTTCGAGAGGATTAGCGTCCACCACTCACATTTCCCCTCTTTAAAAGGCGGGCGGCTCGACGTATCGGAACCTGAAAGGCGGGGTAGTCAAAATTCAACCCTCTTTAATATACACCCGCTTTACACGCTGACTTATACGAGCAATCACTTCATAAGCAATCGTCTGTGCAGCCGCCGCCAACCGCTCTAAATCAGCCTGCCCTTCAAAAATTAATACGCTTTCGCCCTCCTTTATATCCGCATCGCCAATATTAATCATACACATATCCATACACACGTCGCCGATAATGGGGTAAGTTTTACCCTTTACTTTTAACTTAAAATTGCCATTGCCTGCCAATCGCGGCAAACCATCGGCATAGCCAATACCAACAACGGCAATACGGCTGTTTTGCGGGGCTACCCAAGCCCGATTATAACCAACACTCTGCCCTTTTGCAATTGACTTTATTTGCAAAATATACGAACGGAGTTCAACGCCCATTTCAAGATGCCAATTGTTGAAAACTGCTCCAATTCCATACAAACCAATACCCAAACGCACCAAGCTATGCCCACTATTTTCATCTAACTTAAAGCGATTAATTGCTGCTGAATTAAAGGCATGTTTCAACATTTTTTGCGCCGAAACAGCTTCTATTTTAGCCGTTAATTGTTGAAAAAGTTTAAGCTGCTTGTTAGTAAAAGCATCATGCTCTGCATCATTTGAAGCCGCCAAATGCGTAAGACATGAAGCTAACTTTATTGGTTGATTTTCAACTAGTTGAATAATGGCATCTAAATCATTTTGTTGAAAGCCTAAACGCCCCATGCCCGTATCCAATTTTAGATGTGCCCCTAATGTTGAAGGCTTGGGCGTAGCAGCCCATTGCCGCCATTGTTGTGCATTATGTATTTGCGGCTCTAAACTATACCGAACCATGGTACCGTAGTTATCCACAGCGCAATTCATTACCATAATAGGCAAATGAATGCCTGCTTGGCGTAAAGCCACCCCCTCATCAGCATAAGCCACCGCCAAATAATCTACTTTATGATGTTGAAGCAAGCGGGCAATTTCAACATTTCCTGCACCATAAGCAAAGGCCTTTACCATAACCATAAGTTGGCAATTACTAGGTAAATATGCCCTGAAAACATTAAGGTTATGCACCAAAGCATCTAGCTTTATACTAAGTTGGGTTTCGTGTTTTTGTTGCGCAAGCGCATCAACCAGCCGCTCCAAACGATAGGCGCGTGCACCCTTTATAAGCACCGCCTCATCTTTAAAAATAAGATTGGCTAAAGCTGCCAAAGCCGCCTCTGCGGTATCAAAATGCAAGGCATCTGCAAATAAATTTTTATCCCAATTACCAATTAAAAGCAGCTTTTTTAACAGCACCGAACTAACAACATCATGGAAACGATGCTGCCAGCGTAAAAAGTTTTTGTGCCCCTCAAACTCGGTTATAATAATGGATTTATTGCTATGCGGTAATGCCAATAAAGCCTCATAAGCCGCCTCAAACGAATCCCAATCGGCATTATAACAATCGCTGATTAAGTGACAATTATTTGCCCCAGCCACACTTTGCAAACGCATGTTTATGGGGCTTAATTGCATAAAGGTCTTGCCCCAGTTAGCTTTGCCAGTTATAGCAATTAAAGCCGCCCAGCAACTAATACAATTTTCAATAGAAGCCTTATCAGTAAATGGTATATCTATTTGATATTCAGCATTTTGATAATGGGCAATTATCGTAGTTCTTTTATTGGCTATAATCCACTTTTCAACATATAAGTCAACCTCTTTTCTTACTGCCGACCATATAAATTTTGGCACATCTGGTAAGATGTTTTTAATGTCCTTTGTTACCCCTTGCTGCCTATCGTTAAAAATAAGTAGTTGGCAGTTTTTAAACAGTTTTAGTTTTTCTTTTCGTTTGTGTAAAGGGTTATCAAAGCCATTTTCGTGCGCGCTGCCTAGGTGGGTTAGGATACCAATTTCGGGAGCTACTATATCTGCCAGTTTTTGCATTTCGCCCGCCTTTGAGATACCAGCTTCAATCAGGGCAAAATCCGCATTGGGCTTTATTCCCCAAAGGGATAGCGGCACCCCAACTTGCGAGTTATACGACCGCGGACTTTTATACACCTCAGCCTGTTTTGTCAGCAATTGCGCCAACCACTCTTTAACAATGGTTTTACCGTTGCTGCCCGTAATACCAACAACTTTTCCTTTAAACTGTCTGCGGTTATAATGCGCTAATTTTTGCAGGGCGGCAACCACATCATCCACCAAAATATAATTGATGTTGGGATTGTTTTGCGGCTCCGACACCACAAAATTATCAATGCCTTTGGCATGGGCTTCTTGTATAAATTTGTGCCCATTGTGGTTAATGCCATTAATGGCAAAAAACAATGATTCGGCTTGTATCGTTTGCTTGCGGCTGTCCAATACCAAATGCGAAATGGTAGCCTTTTCGGGGCAGTTAATGTGGGGTGTTCCTCCTACAATTACAGCAATTTGGGCAAGCGTTAGTTGCGGCATTAATCAAGCGGTTGATTTTTAAATCGGATGGTATTTCCAATAATAAATATATCGGATAATGCCATGGCGATAGCTGCAAATATGGGGTGAAGCAGACCAAAAAACGCTAATGGCACCATTAAAATATTATAGAAAAATGCCCAAAACAAGTTCTGTTTTATGGTGCGTGTTGTGCCTTTTCCCACCTTTATGGCGCGGCTTAAATTATCGAAATTATTGTTGAGCATTACCACGCTGGCGGTTTGTATAGCCACATCGCTGGCGGTGCTTAACGATATGCCCAAATCAGCTTTTGCCAATGCTGGCGAATCGTTGATACCGTCGCCCACCATAGCGGTTTTTCCGCTTGCGCTTATCTGTTCAATAATTTTTAGTTTTTCGTCGGGCAGCTTATCGGCATAGTAATTTTCAATACCCAATTCTTTTGCGATTAGCTCGGTTTTTTCGTGCTTGTCGCCGCTTAATAAATACAGATTTATACCGCTTTGCTCCAAAGCCTGCAAGCCATTTTTTACTTTGGGTTTTACGGTGTCGTGCATATCAATCCAACCGATTAACTGCTTGTTTTTCAACACATAAATTTGATGTTCGTTAGTACTCACCGCTTCTTTTGCTAATTGATACGAGCCGATGGTATAGGTGTTCCCATGCTCATCTTTGCCTACAATTCCTAGGCCTTTAATTTCCCTAATATCCTCCAAAGGAAAAGGCTCAACATGGGTTAATTTTTGTAAAATAGATTTAGCTAAAGGGTGGCTTGAGTGCTGCTCAAGGCTTTTTACTATGGCTTTAAACTGGTTTTGTTCAATGCCCGTATAGGCGTTTTCAATGGTAAATTCGCCTGTGGTTAAAGTGCCCGTTTTGTCGAACACCATATTCTTTATTTTTCCTAATTGTTGTATGGTGCTACCGCCTTTAACCAGCATACCTAGTTTGGATAATTTGCCCAAGCCCACCATTACGGCAATAGGGGTTGCCAAGCCCATAGCGCAGGGGCAAGCCACTACTAAAACGGCTATACTTCTCATAACCGATTGCGACAATGCCAAGCCCCACCAATAGTAGTTGGCAACAAAACAAAAGGCGGCAATCGCCAATATTAGGGGGATGAAAATGGCACTTATTTTATCGGAAAAACGCTGAATGGGCGGCTTTTGTGTTTGCGCCTTTTTTACCAAGTTTATAATTTGTTGAAGGCTTGAGTTTTCGGGCAGTTGTTGCACCTGCACCCTTACCGAACCTTGGCTTAACAAAGTGCCCGCAAACACCTGACTGTTCGGGCTTTTTTCCACTAATTGGCTTTCGCCAGTAAGCATGCTTTCGTCACTAGTGCCCTTGCCCCATTCAACCATACCATCGGCGGGTATTTTATCGCCCGTGCCTACCAAAACTTCATCGCCAATTTGCAGTTGACTAATGGCGGTTTCTTCCCATTTATTGTTGTGATTATCAATCACTTTTTTAGCGGTTTGCGGCTGCAATGTTAACAAGGCTCGTATGGCGGTAGTGGTTTTTGTAATGCTTCTATGCTCAATATAATTACCGATTAAAACCACGGTAATAATGCTTGCCCCAGTTTCAAAAAACAGGTAGTGGCTACCCAAATTTAAAAGCCAACCGGCGGTGCTGTAAACAAATGCCGCAGTTGCGCCAATTACAATTAAAACATCCATACTAAGGATGCCCATTTTAAGGCTGTTAATGGCTTTTCCGCCAAAATAATATAGCCCAATTATCATTACAGGTAAGCTTAACAAAAACTGCACAAATGGTTGGTGTAAAGCCTTTAACACAGGAATCATCCCCAATAAAAGCGGCAGGGTAAACAGCAGGCATATAGCTAGTTTCCACTCAAAAAAATTAAGCCCAAGCCTGCGTTTTTCGGTTGCGGTATCGGCTTCGTTAACGGTAAATCCTAATTGGTTTATCCCCCTTTTTAGGTCGGATAATTCGGTGCTTCCATCCCAATCAAAAGTAAGTTGGGCGGTGGCAAAATCAACATTTACGTTGGGGGCATTTTGCGCTTTCATGTACTTTTCAATACTAAGGGCGCAGTTGGTACAACTCATGCCTTGTACCTGCCATTGAATGTTTTTTGTTGTTGGCATAACAACACTAAAGTTAAGTTGTTTGCCCCTAGTTTTACTAAGGAGTTTTAAACAGTATGGTATTACCCGTTAAAGGTTTGGCACCCTTGGGCTGGTTGTAATAAAATTTATTGAAATTACCTAATAAATAAAAGGTAAGTTACTTTGATTTTATGTGGGCTTTTACAATTAAACTTGCCACCTTTTAGCGTGCAGCCAAACCTTTGAAGTGCCAAAAAGAGCCTTTATCTACATACTAATAAAAACTTAAAGCAACTATTTTTAGTACATGTTTTAGTGGGTAATTTAGTTTGATAATATTTTACTTTATTAATCCGAACCTGTAATAATCATTATCAGCTCAGCAACTATACCTGCCACAACACCGCCTTCTAAGCTTTGAGAAATTAATGAACCAATAACCATTACAAAAACGGGTATTACAATGTGTTTAAAAATGAATTTCATAGTCAATGATTTTTGAATGAAGAATTAACCTTATTTAAAAAAGTTTCGATTTTAAAATATTAATACTTTTTAATTATAAACTGCTTACGATTACAAGTTTATAGCAACTATTTAATATCACAAAGTCATTTTTTTGGGCTTTGTGATGAAATGGGATATTTTGTGATGAAACAAAAATAAGGCTATCGGTTGCCCTTATATCTGCCATAAATAGTGTCAAAAGTTTCTTTATAATTGGGGCTTACTTTCAAAACTTGATTATTAGACATTGTTACTTTGCCTGTTTTGTGCTTACCATCGTATTGCTTAATCTGTAATAGATTGACCACATTTTTTCTATTTATTTTGGCAAATGGTCTTTTAGGTAATTGTCTGATAAAATCGTCATTGGTCATTCTTAGGGATACAGTTTTCACAACCGATTTGTTGTTTTTATTATATACTTCATATAAAATCTTACGATTGTTACTCTTTTCTTCATCAGAAGTAACATAAAGAATCGTATCATATTCACATTGAAACTCTTTAGGAGGTTTTGAGTTATCTTTAATAACCACTGTGGTTGATTCCATTTTACTTTGCTCAATTAGAGCGGTATAACTTTCATCTAAATTGATATTTTCTTTTTCAAGTATTGCTTTCTGTTTTTTGATAATAGTATTCAAATTATCAAGTGCTACATTTTTTTCCTTTAAAATGGATAAATTTCGTTCTTGCTGTTTGCTTTCTCGTAGTAAAAATTCATTTTCCTGTTCTAAGTTGTCGTTTTTCAATCTTCTATTTCTGTTAATTAGGTAAAGGATTGTAATGCCAAAAAGGGCAACACCTAAGAGCGATAAATAGAGGTTTCGCTGTTCGCGTTTAGCGGTTTGTTCTTCTTTCAAATAACATTCAGCTTCTAAAACATTGGCTCGTTCTGTTGCTATTTCCTTATCTTTTTGAGCAGTATTATATTTAACTTCAAGTTCAGCAATTTGTTTAGATTTTTCGAGGGTAAAAAGGCTGTCTTCAGCTAATTTTAGTTTCTGTAAATAGCTGAAAGCATTTCGATAGTCGTTTTTTGCAATGTACAAGTCAGTATAAGTTTCATAAATAGTTGGTGTAAAACTGTAAAGTTTAAGTTGTTTAGCTTGCTTTTCGGCTGCTGCTAACCGCTTTTCAGCAGCACTAAATTTATTAAGCTTTGTTTGAATTTGGGCTATCGAAGTGTAGAGTTCAACTACTTTTCTTGGTTCGGGATTAATTAATTTATACAGCTCTATCTGCTGTTTGTATAAGTTAAGCGCATCTTTATACTGTTCGTCATCTCGTTTAATTTTTGCATAAGCATTTATACAATCGGCTTCTAAGCTTTTCCAATTTTGCGATTTACTATAATGGTAAGCTAAATCCAGATAATAAATACAAGAATCGCGTTTTGCCATTTCTGCGTAAATATGAGATAGGTTGTATAAGTAGTTCGTTTTATTTCTCAAATCGTTATCAGATAGCTGTATTGCTTTCAAAGTTAAATCGGCAGCCTTTTGATATTCTTTTTGCTCAAAGTGTACTGAGCCAATATCACCTAAAAAGTATGGGACATTAGGACAACCTATTTTTTCACATAAATCCAGTCCCTTATAGTAGGTTTCAATAGCGGTAGAATAATCACCAGTAAATATATAGTTACTTGCTATGTTGTTGTAGGATATAGCCATTCCGAAAGTATCTTTAATCTCCTCTGCAATTTTAATGGCTTTTTTAAAGTACATATTTGATTGAGGAATATCGTTGGCGTATCGGCTAACGTTACCTTTTACGCTATAAGTATCGCCTATTTTTTCTAATTCATTTAATTCCTCGAAAATTGTTAAAGCTTCGTCTAATATAGATTGTGCCTTATCGAACTCATGCTTTTGCATATACAGTCGGCCTTCAACATAGTAAATCAAACCTATTGCTAAAAAACTGGTATCAGCATCCGAAGCAGTTAATGGCATAGCTCGGTCAAGATAATAACGACAACTGTCGCTATTACTTTTTAAAAATCTTTGAGCCTTTAAAAACTCTTTTCTAAAGGCTTGTCTGTCAAAAGCATATAACGATTGACAACTAAAAATAGTGATACTTGAGAAAACTAAAAAGAGGTTTAATATGTGCTTCATTGCTGTTTGATTTGCAGTTAAAAAAACTGTCTTACTAATAAACAACATTTAAAATAGAAAAATAATTACACTTGGAGATTTTTTTAGTTTGATGAAAATCATCCTTCGGTAAAAGTGGATATTGCTTTTTTATCGGCATTGTTAGGGGCTAGTGTTGCAGAGCTTGAAGGGATTTTGAGGGAGTTGTGAATAAAACCACCCCGAGCCTTCGGCTCACCCCTCCTTAGTAAGGAGGGGAATTATTTAACGTGAATAATGTTTAAGCGAAATAGCAAGTTATTGATAGTCAAGGCTTTAACTTTACCTAACCGTCATGCTGAACTTGTCTGCGCCGGCAGCCCGGTCAGCATCTCAAGCAATTATTTATGGTTTTTAGACCCTGAAATAAATTCAGGGTGACGAAAGATTTAGTT
>Ga0163109_10000459_pt1 | contig 32866 bp, 36 predicted proteins | sample CRUFie1St13metaG_FD_108704 | JGI IMG/M metagenome (GOLD analysis project Ga0163109, IMG submission 108704) | Marine microbial communities from the Costa Rica Dome - CRUD Field 142mm St13 metaG | ecosystem: Environmental > Aquatic > Marine > Oceanic > Photic zone | place: Costa Rica: the Eastern...
ATTAACTCCAAGTTATCAACAGGTAGGTGAGAGTGGACCAGACCACGACAAAAAATTCACTATGGCATGTTTTATTGGAGAAAGACAAGTAGCTCAAGGTACAGATTCGTCAAAACAAAAGGCCGAGCAGCAAGCTGCTAGATTAGCTATAGATGTTGTTCAATCAGAAGTTAATTTGGTAGAAGATGTACCAGATTCTAACTAAATATTACATGCAGGGCTACAACTAATAAAGCTCCATCAAGTAAGTTCGATACAACAAACCAAAGCTTAGGTATTCGTTTTTCAACCCCTAGAAAAGATACTGTTATCATTTCTGGTGATTTTATGCTCATACTAAAATATGACCAAATAGTCACTAAGCAGTAAACAAGCGCAATAATCTTTATACTATTCATTTAATTCAATTATGACAGATACATTATATCGTGGCCCACAAAAAATTACAGTACTTAATAGACCACCCAATAAAAAAAATCCTTTACATTTAACTTATCATGGAGTTAAGTACCAAGTTTCTGCAGTATTACCATCACAACAAGAAGCAGAAGTACATCCACAAATTTTTCATTTATTACCAAACACTCCTAAAATAGTAGTAAGCGCTATTCGTGAATCAGTCTATGGATTTGTTTTAAATGGAACTGATTTTTATTAATTCAAAATCATAAAAAATCTTGCACATCTGATCAAAACTCAGTAATATTTATGCACACATTGATTCGGACCCTTAGCTCAGTTGGTTAGAGCAGTCGACTCATAATCGATTGGTCGCTGGTTCAAGTCCAGCAGGGTCCACCACCTTTCATCTTTATAAGGGATTGTTTGAAGTAGGAATAAAAAATATAAATCTATAAATATATCTAAATACCTAGTCTATTGATCAAAATTACAGCACCCCTAATTTACGTAGCTTTTGTTTTGCCAGTTTTTATTTGTCATATTATATTTCTAAGTCTATTAGAGGGGAGTATTGGTCTCTCAAATATAGTTTTAAAAGGACTACCTGAAGCCCTGTTTTTAGTGATATTTATAGGTACAATATGTTTTTCATTAGCTAATAAGTTAATTTTTAAGATTGAAAAATTAAACAAGCCAAAAACAATTGATCACTTTCGTCACTCAATCCTATTTTATTTAGTTTCATTTTACTGTTTAAATAATCTTATCACATATGGGTTCCATGGCGGCCTTAGAGAGTCATATGTTTTAATAATATTATTGCTATCAATTTGGGCTATAATTATTAACATTTATTTTCTATTTAGATTACATGATAAAAATAAGAAATTTTGAAAATAATTATTCTATAAAGTACAGATTTATTTTGAGATTTTTATTTATTTAGTTTTTTTACCTTGTCTAAAACATCAGAAGTGGCAAATCTTACACTTGCAACTATCATTTCAGGAGCAAAAAGAGCAGTAGAAAAAGTTAGTGCCACTTGCTCAGCAGCGCCATGAGGCACTCCAAGAGGTTCTAAAATAGCATGTCCGCCTACAGCTCCTGCAGCAGCAATACTTGCTCTTATAGCTACAGATACTTGATACAGATTTCTAGAAGCATTAGGTTTTTGATTTTCAATATTGTTGCAACTACTTGGAATGTGTTCGTTTTGAGAGTGAATATCTACTTGTGCGTTTTCAAATTGAGAATTGTTTGGTGTTTTCATTTTTAACTTAATTAGTACATAAGGGGTAACAACTTAACACCCTAGTATCTAAAAGCAAGCACTTATCTATATAAATTTAGATTTTTTTAGAGTATCTAAACATAAATATTGTAAAGCTATATTAGTTTTGATAGTTTTAAAAAAGTTATTCTTTTGAACTAAAGTTTAAGCCACAATATTATATCGAAATAAAAATTAAATGAACAATGTGCAACAATATTTACTGGACCAACAAGTAAGTTATATTTTACATGAGCATCCACCAGTTTACACTTGCGAAGAAGCGCAAAAATATTGTACTGGCATTCCAGGTCTATCATGTAAAAACTTGTTTTTAAGAAATAAAAAAGCTCAAACATACTTTCTTCTCGTATTGGCTTATCATAAAAGAGCTGACTTAAAAAAGATTTCTGATATTATAGGGGAGACAAGATTATCTTTTGCCAATAGTCAAGAATTACAAGAGATACTACATTTAACGCCTGGATCAGTTTCGCCCTTTGGGCTCATAAATGACACAGATCACTTAGTTGAGTGTATAATAGATAGGGAAGTATATGAATCTGACATAGTAAGTTTTCATCCAAATATAAACACTGCCACTATTGAGTTATCAAAAGATATGTTTCACAAATTTTTAGAGACAATAGAGTCTAATGTGTCGGTGATTGATTTCTAAAAAAAGGCAAAAGTATTTTAATAAATTCAACAATCTATAACCCCAAAACTATTAATAAATTCTCAAACCCCACAAATCAATATCATCTTTTGCGGCATTATAAAGATGTCTCAAATATATACAGTAATTTACTAATTGGTAAGCCTTATTTCTATTACGACTATACAGAACAAGATTTTAAAAATTCAACTATATCTACACAAGACATTCACCATGCTCTACAAACCACAGGGACAAAGTTTGCAAAAGACATTCCAGGTATAGAAACTCCAGAAAAACTGCTTAAAATAATAGAGTCCCATTTTAAAAACTTGCAAGAAAATGAGCAAATAACATGGCAGCAAGAGAAGGATTGTCAATGCACATCTTTCATTATGGAATATTTACATCCAGTAGGAAACATCAATTGTCTCGCAATTGAATCTTTAACTCTGGAGCAAAAGGAAGAGATCAAACAAGTAACCAGAAGCCAATGCAAAGGGGAAAAGGATGTCTTAGTGAATACAATCAAAGACATACCAACAAAACCAACCAACAAAATTTGCGTACAAATAACCAAGTCTAGTCATCTACCATTTTTATTTATATCCGCATACCCATATTGTGATTTACCAAGTGATCTTTCTTTAATTGAGCTAGTTTTTGTTATTTAGATCTTAAATGATATAATTTACTAAATTAAAGCAGTATATTATGCCAAAACAAATCTACATTTTAGTCTTTATTGTACTAGGAATTCTCGCCTTATGGTCAGGAGTGACTTATTATTTTCAACATACAATCGACCAACCTAAATACAAAGTACTTGAACAAAACAAAAACTACGAAATTCGCCAATATGATTCATACATCATAGCTCAAACAAAAATAAAAGGAGATTATCGCCAGGCTGCAAGCCAAGGCTTTCGTATTCTTGCCGACTATATTTTCGGAAACAATACCAAGCAATCTACCGTGCAAATGACAGCGCCAGTTGGAATTCAAGAGTCAGAAAATATACAGATGACTGCTCCTGTGACTGTTTCAGAGACCGAAACTATTGATATGACAGCGCCAGTCACAATTCAGAAGTCAGAAGCAATCACAATGACAGCACCGGTGACAATCAGCCAGGATCAAAAAGATTATATAGTATCATTTGTGATGCCTTTTGATTACACACTAGATACGTTGCCAAGGCCAAATAATCCAAAAGTAGAAATCAAAACGCAACCATCCCGAAAAGTCGCAGCCCTCAAATTCTCTTGGTATGCCGGTCCAAAACACGTAGAAGCCAAAAAACAAGAGCTCCTGAATTTGCTTACTCAAGACAACGTAGCTACAAAAGGCACTCCAGAATACGCAGGTTACGATGCGCCACTTTCAGCGCCATGGCTCAGAAGAAATGAAATAATTATAGAAATCCAAGATATTTAAACAGTGTTAAACCTTTAAATAATGTTAGATATTTTAATTAAATCATTTTGGACGTTATTACCTGCAGCTTTTAGCAACATGGCTCCAGTGTTATTTAAATGGATTCCAATGTTCAATTATCCAGTGGATTTTAATTATAAATTTAACAATCAACCGATCTTTGGTAAGCACAAAACATATAGAGGCTTTTTGTTTGGAATACTTACAGCAATTTTTATAGTGTATTTACAAAAAAAATTTTACACACAAACTCAATCACTAACTGTTATAGATTATTCACAAATAAATATATTTCTGCTTGGTTTTCTTATGGGATTTGGTGCTTTACTAGGTGATTTAATAGAAAGTTTCTTCAAAAGACAGGTCGGTATTAGTTCTGGAAAACCATGGTTTCCCTACGACCAAATCGATTGGGTGCTTGGGTCGCTTTTCTTAACTAGCTACTATATTTATCATTCAAAAGAGGTAGTTCTTGTATCGATCTTATTATTCGGTTTTTTACATCCTTTAGTTAATTTACTAGGATATTATCTTGGTATAAAAAGTAATAAATTTTAGTTATGATCTACCTAATCGGAGGCCCACCCAAGTGTGGCAAAACTACACTTGCCAACCCCTTTCCAAAAAACTTCAAATTCCTTGGGTATCATCGGACACTTTACAAGTCATTGCACGAGCTTATATAAACAAATACGAGGCCGACAAACAGGCTATTCTTTTCCCCCATAAAGTATCCAAAGGCCAAAACAATGACGAGACTTATAGCAACTACACGCCAGAACAAATCACCCAGAATTGTATTACGCAAGGCAAAACCAGTTATCCAGCAATCGACATGTTTTCAATATGCGAAATCACCGATGGCCATGACTATATTATCGAAGGATATCACATCACACCAGAGTGTGCTGCAGACCTAATTCAAAAATACGGAGTTCACAATTTACAGGTTGTATTTTTGACTAAATTCGATACCGATAAATTTCTTAAAGACATCCACAAAAGCACAACCACAAACGACTGGATTTTGAGCAAAACTCATAAACCAAAGACTTTTGCCAAAATCGCCAAAACGGTAAGTCTGTACAGTCATTACTTTGATTCTGAGGCCAAAAAATTTGATTTCCAAGTTCTTAATATGGATAATAATTTCGAATCGAAGGTACAGAATTATATGAATTCATTACTTTAAAATTTAGATTTTACAATCATGAAATTAATACTTGAAAACAAATCAAAGAATTCAGATCAGGACTATGTTAGTAAAAAATTAACCGAGTATAATCAAGGCTTTGTACAACCTGATGGTTATGAAAAGTTAAATATTTTTCTAAAAGACGATGCAGGACAAATCCAAGCAGGATTTTTAGGTGGTACCTATTGGGGTGGCTTTGTATAGACTTTTTATGGGTCGATGAAGCGCAGAGGGGTAAATCGTACGGAAGTAAATTATTAGAAGAGGCAGAAAAAGAAGCAATCAAAAGAGGATGTACCAATGCTCATGTAGATACTATGGACTTTCAGGCTCCGGAGTTTTATCAGAAAAAAGGTTACCAGGTTTGTGGGAAGTTAGAGGGTTTACCAAAAGGACATACGCGTTTTCTCATGCGAAAAGATTTGGTACAATAAAGTTTTGATTATAAAAATATGCAAATCCTTTAAAGTTGACTCATTGCACTAACGTAGTATACCATAAAAATATTAATTAAAATTTTAAAAGATGCAAAATAAATTAAACTTATCAATCTTACCAGAAACTTTGGCTGTATGCAGGCTAAATCCAGAATCAACAATTCCAGCGTGGGCTTTAGAAAACCCATCATTCTTTGCTATAACAAAAACAAGAGAAGAGCTAAGTATTGTCTGCGATCAAACTCTAGTACCAGAAGATATTACAGCTGAGCGTGATTGGAACGCCTTTAAGGTGGAAGGTCCATTAGATTTCTCTCTTACAGGTATTTTAGCCGATCTATCAATGCCTTTAGCAGATGCTGGTTTAAGTATTTTTGCAATATCTACATTTGATACTGACTATATCCTTGTTAAAACAAACAATTTCGACAAAGCCAAGCGGATTCTTTCTCAAACTTGTGAGTTTATTAAATAAGAACGCATGTGATAAAATATCAAAGTTCTTTTTTACTTTATAATAAAAGAAACCATGACCAAAAAATTTGTTGCAGTATTAAATAAAAAAATCGAACCAGGAAGGGCCATCAATGCGCTTGGTCATATGACTATTGGACTCTTATCTCAATTGTCTGAAGATGAATCTCAAGCAATAAACTATCAAGATCAAGATGGGGGAGCACATATTGGATCTAAATTACCATTCATCATTCTTAAAGCTAAAAATTCCAACAAAATTAGTACACTCAGACATCAATTGATAGAAAAAAACATTCCATTTGCGTCTTTTAACAACTGTATGATAGAAAAGTCTTGGGAGGAACAAATAGAGATTTCATCAAGAACTTCAGAAGAAGATTTAGAATACTTTGGTGTTTGTATGTACGGAGACAAAGATGTCTTAGATGAATTAACTAAAAAATTCTCATTGTTTTAGTTCAAACAAATATTAACATTATCAAAAAAAAATTATGAAATTACTTCAAAAACTAATTTGTTTACTTTTACTTTTACTTTCTTTGTTCGTTAGTGGTTGTATTTTTCCTACTCAAAATCAAAGTGAGTCCAAAAAAATTATTATAGAAGAGCTACCACCTCAAAAAGAAATTACACTCAAAACAGTTGAGAAACACAAATCATCCATCGATTTACCAGACAATTATACTCTACATTGTAATCCATTTGCAGGTTATCAATTTATTAATCCACGTAATTATCAGAACTATCAATGGCATATTTTAAATCAAGAAGGTTACCAAACATTCTTAACTCCAGAAAATATAGACAAGACATACAAACCTGCTATTTCTGTATTATATTCAACAGATGACACTCTAATAAAATCAGTCGATAGTCTTGCAGACAATGTTACAGAGATTACTTTTGCCAATAGCCAAGGACTTCTTGTCTCTTTACCAAACTTGGAAAGGCGCATTATACAAAATGATAAAGGAGTTTTTCAGATAGACTTAAGTAATTTCACTAGTTCAGAAAAGGACGTTAAAGAAAATTTTCTTAATTCATTTTCCTTTGTAACCAATCAGGAACAATGTTTTTCTAGAGTCTACCAACCAACAATAATAAACAATTACTTGTATCAAGATACGCAGTTAATTGCCCAGCAAAATGATTCGTATATAACATTTACCGATTCAGCTTCTCAATTCACAATCCAGAGTGCTAAGTTAGATCTATTCCAAAAAGATTATATGCTTGATAGTAAATACTATTACAACGGCTTAAGCATAAATTTACCTAACAAAAAATATCAAAATCAAAAGATATTATATCAATGCACAAGTCCATTATTAGCAAGTCAGCCTTATTTTGACTGTCAAACAAATAATTCTGATTTTTTAACTCAATATGAATTTGGAAAAGATTATTATCAGTTTTCAACAGGCGGAGGTTTTCCACTTACTTGGAAAAAAATTTATATCAAACGTATTAATGGTATGGATATAATTTTCGAAGGACGGCTTGCAGCCGACAATTACTGGCCAACTGACGATAACACACAAGAATTAATAGATAGAATAGAATCCAAGGAGTATTTAGAGTATGTAAAATCCCTACCTATAAATAAATACAACGAGCAAGTTTGGGAAAACATAGTAGAATCTTTTGATATTTACAAAACACACTCCTCAGCTAAAAAAATCACAAAAAGAGTTTATTCTAGTGATTCTTTTAGTTTTGAATACAGTCCCGATCTACAGATAGCTCAACATCCTGACGATCCATCAGCAATAATTATTAGCACTATCGCTCCAAGCGACATAGAACCGAAAGATGGCTTATCTGGTTCAGATTTTATGATTGATTTTAGTTGGAGGCACTCACTAGATACAGGAGAATGGATCCAGCAGACTCAATGGCCAGTTTCACCTATTGGAGATATTGTAGAGGAGGGATACATGCCAATTAACGGTATAAGATCTTACGAAAGAATGCATGAGGGTTTCGGTTTTTTAGAAACTTACAAAGAAAAACAAACACATCATACAATTTTTTATCCACTGAATGAGGGGGAAAGTTTATTCAAAATCACACTCCAAACAAGCTCAGAGAACTATAAAAATTCTTTAGAAAATTTTTTAGAAATTATTGAGTCTCTAAAGCTTAAAAGTCAAAACAGTGCAGTTGATCCAAGTACATTCAATTTAAACAACAAAACACAAGGTCCTAGGGAGCTAAATTTCTATCGTAACGAAACCTTCCCAGGTTCAAGTATATCATTTTATTACAAAGGAGGTGTTATCAGACAGGATTCAAACAAAATTTATCAAGTGTTTATAGATCCAAAAACAAATACACAAGAAATTAATACTCAAGATGAAATAGAGATTATACAAAAGGACCCTTCACAAAGCTTCCTTGATTCTATTGAAGAGTTAATATCCAAGTATTCCACAAATGCTAACGATTGTGAGATCAAGGTAGAGTCAACTGATAATGGCCTCAAAGCCTATGTTAAATATGTTGAGGAATTTAAATACGATAAGTCAAAATGTGACTCCGAGCCAGACGAAGTCGCATGCTCAATGTTCCAATTAGAAAATTACTACCAAAAAGCCAAAACTATTTGTAGCCACTATGAGAAATCTGGTTTCGATAACTATTTTTTGTATCAACCTAATAATAATAAAAGACAAATAATTTTTATTAATCATATTTTCGGATTAGATGCCAAGCCATGGATAGAGCATTCGATTCGGCTTTAAATAATGTATTTAATGAGTATTCATTTTATATTCAGTTGCATAACTAATTAACTCAACAAAGCTTGACACATTTAAGATAAGGTGTATTATAGAGCAAAAATGTCCAAAGAAATAAACAAACCATTTCAGCTAAATATAGCCAACAATCAAGAGTCAGAAAACTCAAATTATACAGAGGAAGCAATTCCAAGGCTAGTGTTACATAAAGTTGAAGATAAAAGAGAGAAGATTAAACAATCAATTGGTAAGGATTTAAGAGCGGTTAAATTAACAGGGTTTGCTGGAAAAAAACCAAGTTTTGATGTTTGGCTTTCAGATATAAATCTCAAAGTTTTAGAGTGGTTCGACTTTCAAGCCGGCGCAGCTCTTATAAATCAAGGAGCTGTTGGAAACTGCTGGCTTGTAGCACCTATGAAAGCACTCCTAGATTCTAGATTGAGTGTTGAGTTTTTCTCATATGCCTTACAGCTTGACGAACAAGATGAGGGGATTAGTTTTAGTTTTCCATCTGCAGATCCAAGCAAAAGATTACCAATACAGTTTAAAGGTGATCATTTAGCCCACTATTATTCACCTGCAGTTTTTTATTTATTCCAAGGAATGAGTGAACAATTCGATAATACGCTACAACCTTACAAAGCAGCTGATAAAAGAAGATCGGAAGATACACAATTTTACGAAAGAGTGCTGCAGGATGATATAACTGCTACTCTGAATGGACACTTCGAAGAAGAGCCAATGTATAGAATCTTTAAATATTTAAGTGAGGATTTTGTATATATATCAAATGGCATATCAACTTCTCGTTTGGATTTTCTATTGTCTACCCATTTTGCATACAAAGGAGAGGTTTTGGGTGTTATAGCTTTTTCTAATTCTTTTACCACAACGCCTGTTCAATTAAATTCAGACTTTCTAAGTGAAACACAATCTATGAAAATTCAAAACAGGCACGCGTATTATTTAAAGTCATTTAACAATGAAATTGTAACTATAATGAATCCACATCATTTATCTGAGCAAATTCACATAAGTTTAAGCGATGTACAAATGCATTTCGAAACAATTTTTTTAGCAAAAGTACCGAGTATAAAATCTGACTCCAACATTTACCTTTCTAGAACTTTACCAATTTATATCAGTTATCCTAAAAAGCAAGGCAAGCCTCAGTATTCACCCGCACAGATAATTCCATTTGAAACTACAGAAGTTACTCTAGAACCAAGTTTATACCCTTATTTACCTGGTTACCGCATTTATTCTCAAAATGACACTTTTTACGTTTTCAACTTTAAGAATAATTTATTAGCATACAATGTTAATACAAAATCACTTCTCGGATCTGTAGCGAGTACATCTACAAGTTTTATGGATACTGAATTTAAGGCTATTGATACAAATGTGTTTCAGTTTTCAGGTGATCATATACCATCGTTGTTATCGTTCTATCAAGGATATTTATGTCTGGAATCAACAGACTTATTACAGATACAAGCACCAAAAACATTAACATTACCCAAAGATCATAATGTAAATATGGAGTTTGAAACTCAAAAACCTCTTTCGATTCAAATTCTTAACGGATGTGAAATTACAATTTTAGAATTAAATAATGATGTTATAATTTTCACAGATTCAGATGTGATTTCTACGACTACTGAAGATTTTCAATTTTTCTATTCTATCGATTCGAACACATTTAATATGAAAGAGTTTTCCGAAGATGAACTATACACAAAAAATGGTGTATATGTAACCTATTGGTATGGTGAGTTTACTATAAACAACTTTGGAGAAGCACAATCAATTATAATTTATTAGTATGAATTTGCTTGAGATATTTTCGAACGTATTTAGAACAAAAGATTTTAATATCTCTAATGAATGCAAGCGAGTTGAATCAATTATTCACAAGCAAAATTCTGCTATTATACAAGCATCAAGCAGTATAAGCTCAATTAGTATAACAAATACAAATCAGGTCTTTTTAAAAGATTTGCCAAATCTCACTCATATATATATTTGTAGAGATAATTTACACCTAGTTATTGAGAATTGTCCGCAAGTAACACACATCGCATTTCCACACGCATCTACAAGTCAAAATATTATCATTGAGTATGTAAAGCAATATAGTTTGCAATCTGAACAATGAAATGTAAAATTAACAATGGTGTTAAAAAAAGAACCTAACCGGTTTGCAGGGATTCTATAACCCATTTTGTTTAAATTACATTTAACCTTTTTTGTCATGCTTCAAAAATTTGATTTTGATGACATCCTTATTCAGGCTGCCCCAGTATCGCGTATTAGATCTCGTTCCGAAATTTCAGAGTTTCATCCAAATAAATCTTTACCAATATTTGCATCGCCAATGGACACAGTTGTTTCTACTAACAACTTATCTGAGTTTACAAGCTTAAATATCAATGTCTGTCTGCCTCGTGGTGAGCGTGCCCCAAAAAACAATCAGACTATGGTGTTTGAATCTTTTAGTCTTACACAGGTTGAACACATGCTACAAAACAATCAAAAGCTTCCAGATTTTACTCTTATAGACATTGCCAATGGACATATGCAAGCATTGGTAGATATAACTAGTAAATTAAAAGCAAAGCAACCAAATTTAACGCTTATGGTTGGCAATATTGCAAATACAGAAACGTTCAAGCAACTATCAATGGCTGGTGCCGATTTTATTCGTGTAGGGATTGGTAATGGAGCAGGTTGTTTAACTACTCAAAATGCAGCAGTTGGATACCCAATGGCATCTTTAATAAAAGAATGCTTTGATACAAAAGCCAAACATAATCTAGGTGCCAAAATTGTTGCTGATGGAGGGTTTAAAGATTATGCAGATATTATTAAAGGTCTTGCTCTTGGAGCAGACTATATAATGCTTGGAAGTATTTTAAATAAAGCAATTGAGTCTTGTGGCCAGTCTGATTGGAAGGGGATTCCACTATCAGACATGTTTGCTAAATTTTTGTATAACAGAGGACTCCGTATACATAAATCATTTCGGGGGATGAGTACCAAAGAGGTGCAAAAGAAGTGGGGCGCAAAAACTCTTAAAACTTCAGAGGGGGTAGTACGTAGAAGAAAGGTCCAGTATACACTAGAAGGTTGGGTAGATAATTTAAGACATTACTTAAAATCAAACATGAGCTACTGCAATGCAAGAAGTCTTGATGAATATATCGGAAAAGCAGAAGTCAATTTTATTACAGAAAAAGCGCAAAAACGTTTTGCAAAATAGATATGAACTCACAAAAACAAATCTCACATTCATTAATGTCGATAAGCTCTGTCGATGGAAGACATTATCCAGATTCAAAACCCCTGCAAATAAATTTATCAGAGTTTGCCTATCATAAATTTAGAGCGAAAGCATTCGTAGAGTATCTAAAATACATTTGTGCAAATAAAGATATAAGTTTCGCCAAAACACTTTCAGAAAAAGATATTGAATTACTAGATAATTTAATTGAAAACTTTAGCCTAGAAAATGCCATAGAAATTAATAATATTGATAGATATGGTATAAACGGAAACCCACCAATAAATCATGATTTAAAGGCAGTTGAGTACTTCGTAAAAAAACAAATTTCAGACACACAGATAGTAGAGTTAGTACATATTGGCCTTACATCTGAAGATATAAACAATCTGGCACAAAGCTATATGTTTTCAAGCTTTACTACGGAGCTGTTGATACCAGAAATAAAAAAAATTTCCCAGCATCTTATTACACTTATTGATGCAACCAAAGATGTGCCAATGCTATCTAAAACACATGGTCAACCAGCAACCCCAACAACTTTTGGAAAAGAGTTTGCCAACTATTTACACAGAATCACATGTATTATTACAAAACTACAAAGTTTCACATTCGAAGTGAAATTTTCTGGAGCGGTAGGTAACCATAATGCAATGCATTTTGCATACCCAAATCTTGATTGGATGCACATCTCGAGCGACTTTATAACCTCGCAAAACTTTACATTTACACATTTTGCAACTCAGATCAATCTTCACGATAACTTGTGTGAATATTTAAATTTAGTTGCTCAATTAAATAATATTTTATGCAGTTTATGCCAAAATACTTGGCAATACATATCTAACCATTATTTTTCGCAAGCCAATGTGTCTGGAGAAGTAGGATCATCGACCATGCCACACAAAATTAATCCATGGCGAATAGAGGTAGCTGAGGGGCTAACTCGCAAGTCTACAAGGCAAATTCAAGGATTTACAGAAAGCTTAGCACACTCTAGATTCCAAAGAGACTTATCCGATCATGAAACCCTCCGAGCTATTCCAATAGCCTTAGCCGATACGTTTATATCAATAAAGCATATGCAAGCAGAGTTTAAAAGGCTTAAGCCAAATTTTGATCATATTCAAAGAGATCTCGATACCTATCCAGTAGTTATACTAGAAGGATATCAAACATACTTAAGAATCAAAGGTTACACAAAACCTTATGAATTATTTAAGGATTTTTCACGTGGAGAAAATCCAACACTCGTACAAATACATGATTTTTTAGACAGCTTAGATATTTCCGAAACAGATAGAAATTATTTAAAATCACTTTCTCCACATACTTACATTGGCTATTCAAAAATTTTAGCCGAAAAAGCAATTCAAGAATTTAATAAATTATAATGAAAACTTCTCAAACAATAGCATTTCTAGGTGGCCAATGGGGCGACGAAGGTAAAGGCAAGATTGTCGACTGGGCTGCCCAAAATTCAGATATCTGTGCACGTGCTACAGGTGGAAACAATGCTGGCCATACAGTAATAGTAAAAGATAAAAAGTATGTCTTTCATTTACTACCATCAGCCATTACTCATTCTCACGTAGAGTGTTTACTAGGTAATGGGATGGTAATGGATTTATTCGTTTTATTAAAAGAAATAAAAGTTCTTCAAGCACAAGGATTTACTTTAGATAATTTAAAAATTTCAAGCCAAATACACGTGATTTTTCCTTTTCACAAGTTGATAGAACATTATAAAGAATCAAACGCTAGTAAAAAAATAGGTACAACAAAAAGAGGAATTGGACCAACTTATGCAGATAAGATAAATAGAACTGGTTTAACTATTGCCGATTTATACGATTTTAAAGAGCTAAAAGAACATATTCAAAGTTCATATTTAGAATTAAAGCAATCTCTTAGCCACAAGTACAATTTACTTCCAGATGAGTTTGATAACGATCTTGCAACTATGTTACCTGCGCAATACAGACCCAAAGAAAACCAAGATGTTATAGAGCATCTAACAAATCTTTATATACAAATTTCAATTTATTTAAATAAATTTATTGTTTGTGGAATTTCAAAACTTTCCAAAGCTCGAGAATCAAATAAACAAATTGTACTCGAAGGTGCACAAGGACTATTTTTAGATATTGATCATGGAACTTACCCATTTGTCACATCATCAAACCCATCTATTGGCGGTATGCTGACAGGACTTGGCATACCAACTGTAGATCATACATATAGTATTATCAAAGCATACACAACAAGGGTTGGAGAGGGTAGTTTTGTCTGTGAGTTAGGAGCTTATGACAAGGTAAAGAAAGAATCACAGTTAGAAAAAATTACCAATGAACAAATTCAAGATGCTCATAGTCAAATGCTAGAGGGAGACGAGTATCAAACAGGTTTATATATGCGTTTGAAAGGAAAAGAATATGGAGCAACTACAGGTCGACCACGGCGATGTGGATGGTTAGATGGCCTTATGCTAAAGCATTGTGTGAAAGTTAATGGCCCAAATATAATAATAACTAAGTTAGATATTCTCTCAGACATTCCAGAACTAAAAATTTGTACAAGTTATGAATATGTTGGTGATCCAATAAATTACCAAGGAGAGTTATTAACGCCAGGTTCCATCCTTAAAGAATTTCCATTGAGTGATAGAATACTTGCAAATTGTAAGCCATTTTCATACGAAACAATAGAGGGGTTTAGTGGAGATATTTCTAGTGCAAAAAACATGCAAGAATTACCACTTTCAGCGCAAAAGTACTTGCAAGCTATAGAAAAAATTTCTGGTGCTAAGATTTGTGTTGTATCTGTAGGTCCTGAGCGAAGTCAAACCATAAACTTACAAGCGAGCATTATTAATAATAACTTCTTAGCAACTGAGTCAGAATCATTACATAAAATGTAATCTATCTGCTTAATCATAAATTTATTTTCATAATTAATTCTTCGAGCAAAGGAGGAAGTGTTATCAGTTACTTTTAAGTGTTTACAAGAAACTTGACAAATTATAAATAACATTTAAAGTAAAAAAAATTACTTATGAAATTTAAAGATATAGTTTTCGGATTACATTTATCGTCACAGTTTCTATTCAGAGAAGATAATATTGAACATTTTCATACCCGCTTTACACATTCAGGTAGATTTGAAAGGAATGTAGGTACAGAGGTTTTTCGTGATAGTCATGTAAATGAACTTAAAAAAAGACATATTAAATTAAAGACTTATGTAGAATTTTTACAAGCATACAGTTTGGATGACTCTGTGAAAACTGACGATTTAAACAACTTACTTGAAACTAAAGAAGATATTTTCGTTACTGATAAAGAAGTTCTAAGTGTGCAAAAGTCAGCATCTGAATTATTATTAGAAAATTTACAATTAGAAGTGTTAGTAAAGTACTATGAAGAAAGCATTAAGTTGAAAATTCAGAATAGAAAACGCCATATTTATTTGATTTTAGAAGATATTGTAAATTCTATATCTGTAAATCCAAATTTACATGATAGAGATTGTATTGAATTAATATATTATAAACATTTTGATACTCCAAAAGCTACTCCAATCCGTTTTGAGTATACTCCTTATGTTTCTACACCGTCTATTGAAACTAATGAAGACCCTTTAGAGTTATCTTCAAAGGTTCTTGAATCAGTGAATAATTTCAAAAAATCTAATCCAAGTATAAACTTGAGAGAAGCAACTCAAATTATAGCTTATATTCCTGGCATAAGGGTTAATTTTAATGGCATACAAGGTGATCATGGAGGAGTTTACCGAGATTCTGGAACCCAAAACGACCCAAGAATCGATACAATTGACGAAGGAGCTTACAAACAAGGTGGGATGAGACTTTCAGAATACATACAACGTAGGACTCAACTTTCACGAAGAGTCAGCATGGAAGTGAATGAAAGAAAGCAACGTATTACTCAAAAAGAAATGAATTATGCTTTGGCTAAACACCTTAAATTGATTTAGTTTAAAGTTGATTGACATTTAAAGTCAGTATTTTGTAGTATATTTCTGTGTTTATATCACTCCTAGTATTTACAGAATAACAGAAAAGTGCTATAATAAAACAATGTTAAGATCATAGCACTAATGCAAAACCTAAAAATAGAGAACTTACCAAAAATCAAAACGCCAGTCACCATGGCTCGTTTCTTTTTGGGCAAACATTTAAAAAAGTTTCAAATTTTTATAGCTTTTGGGTTTTTAGAAGTTTTTATTTTATCTTTCCGAACGTACTCCTTCAAATTTGTCATCGATGCACTCGCCACAAAGAATTTAGAAAATCTCAAGTGGGCACTCATTTTTTGTGCAAGCGTATTTATTTTTGGTAATCTAATGAGATCAATTAATAAGCTCAGATATACAGTGTTCAACACTCAAATAGTAAAAAAGTATCGTAAATTTTGTTTTGAATATCTCCTCAAGCAACCGCAAGCATTTTTTGCCAATAATCTAAGTGGAAAATTAACATCCGACCAAGGCGAATTAATTGCACTCACATTTTGGTATTTTCGTAGACATTTCCAGAATGCACGAATTATGCAATTATTAATATTCATAGCTATTGCATTCTCAGTAAATCTTTACCTAGGTTTAGTATTTATAATACTTGGTGCAATTTTGTATTTAATTTACAATAACCAATCTAAAAAGATTCATGAGTTATCTAAAAGCAACGATAGCCATAGAAGTAAAGTAACAGGTATCATTTTTGATTATATAGCTAACATTAGCTTAGTACGGTTGTTCAACTCGCACAAACAAGAAGCAAAATTACAAGCAGACTATTTAACAAGTCACACCCAAAGTAGTATCGATTTATACATTCAAAAACATAAGCTCTACTCTTATTCAAACTTAGTACTAGTTGGTTTAGAAGTGTGTGTAACATTATTCCTGATAACATTATTGCAAAAATCGTTAGTTACAATTGGAGATGTTTCTGTAGCATTACTATATTTATATACATTCAAAGCTCGTTTCCAATCTCTTATATCTGCACAGTCAGAACTAAAAGCAGAAGAAGGAGCCAAGCAGTCTACAATCGATAGACTATTTGTGCCTCTCACACAGCAAGATCCAAAAGTTCCACTCCCAAAACCAAATTCTCCAGAATTAAATATTAAAAATCTCAATCTACATTTAGCTCAAAATCATGTTCTCAAGAACTTGAATTTGCACATAAAACCTGGAGAAAAAATCGGCTTAGTTGGTGAATCAGGAGCAGGAAAGTCGACTTTGGTGCAAACACTTATGCGTCTACACATGCCATCTCAACACCAGGTATTTATACATAATAAAGATATTACCCAACTAAAACTTTCAGATATTTTAGATATGTATTCAATTGTAGATCAGGACACACTGCTTTATAACGATACTTTTGAGTACAACCTAACTCTTGGTAAAAAGTTCACAAAATCAGACATTAACAAAGCTATCAAACAAGCCTATCTTACAGATTTTGTTAAAACACTTCCCGATGGAATTCAAACCAAAGTCGGCGAAAGAGGAGTAAGGCTCTCAGGTGGACAAAGACAGCGTCTTGGTATTGCTAGAGCTATTTTATTCAATGCTCCAATCCTAATTTTAGACGAAGCCACAGCAAGTCTGGATTCTGAATCGGAACAAATTATTCAACAATCTATCAAAAACCTTATTAAAGACAAAACAGTAATTGCCATAGCACACAGACTTTCGACTTTAAATATAATGGATAGAATCATAGTTATGGATAAGGGCCAAATTATAGAAGACGGATCCCACAAGCAACTCATCAAAGACAAAGGCACATATTACCAGTTATGGCAGCATCAATCAGATAATTTCTACTAGTATGTTTAAAAAAATATTTACACAAGCAAACAACATACCATCAACAAATCCAATAAAATTTGCCTTAGAAGCATGTAGATTTAAAACGAAACTCTTTTTAGGTTCTTTAGTTTTATTAATTCTAAGTTTAATTGCAGCAAACCTAGTTCCGCTTGCAACCAAAGGTTTCTTTGATAATGTCGAGTTACTCAAATTTGATCAAATATATTTTTACGCAATTCTAGGTTTTGGACTCACTTTTCTAGCAGAAATTTTAGATTATTTCTACGGCATATATGCAACCATCCTTTATGGCAATATAGGACAACAAGCACGCACAGATGCCATAGAATATACAAATAAACATAGTGATGATTATTTTTCATCCAATCAATCTGGCTTAATATCATCAGCAATAATGAGTACTAGAAATATCTCTGGGCTCTTGTTTATGCATATAGAAGAAACAATGCCAGCAATCTTAACGTTAGTTATTTCTTCAATACTTACAATTTCTGTAGATTGGAAAATTGGTCTGGTAATAATTCTTTTTGAATCCATTGTGGCTTTTTATGCTCTAAAACAAACAAAAACTGTTGGCCGTCTTGTCAAAAGGCACCAAGAAATAAAACATGAATCATGGGGATTTATAGGAGATGTGACTTCTAATGTCAAAATCACAAAAATTTTTAACGTAGGTAGGCTGCATTTACAAAAGGTCTTCAAAGTCATTTCACAGCACACAAGATCTGCCAAAAACATGTGGTTAGCCAAAGAGAAACTTATTATATTTTTAGATTTTTCTGATGTAACTATCAGATTACTCTCAGCCGTCGCATTGTCATACCTTTATTGGATAGGGGTCATATCCCTAGGTGATTTCACCATGATATTCTTCTTACTAGGTAAAATCGAATCCTCTCTACAAAATTTAGTAAATATGGTCGAACGATACCAGACAACCCGTCAAGAAATTGCAGTGGCACTAGAAAAAATAATCATACCAATCACAAATACAGATTCTCCTAATGCCAAAAAACTTATACTCAAAACACTTCCATCAATCGAATTCAAAAACCTCAGCTTCAATTATAATAATGGCCCAAACAAGCAGCTTAAAAACATCAACTTGCAAATCGAACCCGGAGAAAAAATAGGTATCGTAGGCTCCTCCGGCGCCGGTAAATCCACACTTTTTAAATTAATTCTCAAGCAATACCCAGCCCCAGATGGGACAATTTTTATTAACCAAAAAGATATCGCAAAACACACAAAAGATTCAGTCCGTGAAAATATTGCCGTAGTTTCGCAAGACACACTTGTATTCAACAGAACCCTTGAGCAAAACCTAACACTCGGTAAAAAATACACCAAATCTCAAATACAAAAAGCACTCAAAGACTCACATTGTGATCAGTTCGTTAAAGATCTTCCAGATGGTCTCAAAACTAAGGTAGGGGAACGTGGAGTCAAACTCTCAGGCGGGCAAAAACAACGTATTGGCATTGCTCGTGCACTTCTCAAAAACTCACCAATCGTTTTATTAGATGAGGCGACATCTGCACTAGATTCCAAGTCCGAAAAGTACATTCAAGACTCACTCCAAAAACTCGCAAAAAATCACACTATGCTTGTAATAGCACATAGACTATCAACTCTGAATTTCATGGACCGCATCATAGTCATGGATAAAGGCCAAATAAAAGAAATAGGCACTCATAAAGAGCTACTTGCTAAAAAAGGTATTTACTACAAGCTTTGGCAACACCAAACGGGTGGCTGTATTTAAGATCTGTAGTTTGCCAATCCAAGCACACTATAGCTCGCGATCAAACTCAAAATAATTGCAGCACTTGCAGATACATCTACAAAGTAAGAAATTGCTATTCCCGCGACAACACAAAGCACATTAATCAAAATTGCATTGATTGTTGAACGTAAAAATCCACCTTGCAAAAACTGACTTGCCAACACAGCAATTACTAGTAGTCCCGAGACAAGTAGGCCACCTATTATTTTTAGAGATCCCGCAACAAAAACAGCGACTAAAACATTAAAGATAATTTTAAGCCAAGCTTGATTATTATTTTGTACTAAGAAAAACTCCTCATCAAATACAAGTGTAGTTAAACGATTCCAGTTTAATAGACAAAAAGTACAAATAACCAAGCACATTAAACAGAAGCTTAATAGCTCATTTGCTGTAAGAGTTAAAATCGACCCAAATAAATAGTTTTCAAAACTCATTGCTGCACCATCCGAAAGTCCATTAAAGACCAATGCTAAGGCTAAACCACCATTCATAGTAAGCATAAACAAAGCATCTTTAGAAACTCTTGTATTATTAGTTAATTTTCCAATTAAAACACTCAACAAGGCAGATAAGCACACAGCCCCAACAATTGGATTGATACCAAAAAATATACCAGCACCGACACCAGCTAAACTTACATGTGCAAACATTTCAGACTTCACAGTTTCCCGATAAGCATACATAAATGATCCAAGAAGTCCTGCAGTCACAGAAGCTGTGATCCCAGCAATTAGCGCAGTATTTAAAAAGTTTAATTCAAACATAGCTTTTAATTATGATGGTGATGAATACTGACAGTAGAAGAATCGTTAATATTGCAACAATCCGACTTAGTATTTGTCTTCCCTAAAATAAAATCAACAGGATGACATCCAGTATGAATAGTTCTATCTAAACACAAAATTTCTTTGCAGCTTCGAACAACACTTTCAACTTCGTGAGAAACAAACAAAATTGTAACACCAGTATTCTTATTTAATTCAGATAAAAGTTCATAGATTTTTATTTTGCTAGACATATCAACACCACTCAAAGGTTCATCAAACAAAATTAAATCGGGCTTACTTATTAAACTTCGTGCAATTAAGACACGTTGTTGTTGTCCACCAGAAAGTTGATTAAAGTTTTTCTCTAAAATCTTATTTTCAGATAACTTTACCAATTCTAAAGCATCTAGCATTCGCTTATTACACTCGCCACAAATTCGGTGCCAAAAAGAACACTTAACACCCATCAACAATACCTCTTTAACAGATATATTAGATGTTTGATCAACTCCAATTTTCTGTGGAACATAAGACATGTTTAAGCCTTTTTTGTACTTAACTTCCCCTTGAGAAGTAGGTGTAAGGCCAAGAATAGTTTTAAGTAAAGTCGATTTCCCAGCCCCATTTGGACCAACCAGACCAATATAGCTGCCAGCTTTAATTTCTAAATTAATATCGAATAATTCCCAATAATCAGAACCAAAACTGACACCTACATTTTTTAATTTAACTAAAGACATTCAAGAGCTAATTTTAAGCTTTCTAAATTTTTGTATTGCATAGCCAAGTAATCTAATTCATCGACTTGCTTAGATAAATTATACACTACAAAACTATCTAAGTTCATATCTTTTTTAAGAGTGTTTGCATATTCTTGATTTTCAAGAGCCTCAATCAATACAGCATTTGTTTTTACATCATGTAAATCTCGTAAGTCCTTAAGAGAAAGTCTATCCAAGCTATCCAGACCCATAATACTAGTAAGATCAAAGCTATAAAGATCTTCTAAATACGCAAATGAATTATGTGAAACCAAGGCAGTATTAGCCTTACATCCGTTCAAAGTTGTTTTATACGCTTCGTCTAAACTTTCAAAATCAGCTTTTAAATTGGCTAATCTGTCAGCAGAGCCATCAGTTAAAAGCTGTTTAGATTCTAATGCACTATAGATATTATCAGCGATAATAATCATGTTGATTGGACTCATCCATACATGTGGATCGTGAGTAAGATTACCATGGTCATGTTCATCATGGTGCTTGTCTTCATGATCATCGTGGTGCTTGTCTTCATGTTCATCGTGGTGCTTGTCTTCATGATCATCGTGGTGCTTGTCTTCATGTTCATCGTGGTGCTTGTCTTCATGTTCATCGTGGTGCTTGTCTTCATGTTCATCGTGGTGCTTGTCTTCATGTTCATCGTGGTGCTCATCTTCATGTTCATCATGGTGAAAGTCCGCACTTGCTTCAAGTAAAGTTAAATCTGTATTGGCTAAAACTAAATTTTTATCAAGAGAAGCTTTAAGCCAAGGTTCTAATTCCAGGTTTAAGCCAAGTACAAGGTCTGCTTTTTCCATCATGACAACATCCGACGTACTTAAATCGAATCCATGGATATTTTTTTGGCCAACAAGATTGTGTTGTGAAAGATCTGGCTCTATTTGAGAAACAATATACTCAATAGGATAAAAAGAACTAACAACAGAAGGTGTTACATCCTGAGAATTATTAATACTAGATGCACATCCAGCCACAAGAATCACAAAAAATACTGATAATATTTTATTCATTTTTTTTAATTAAATTTATTTACAATTTTTACATAAACCTTCAAACCCAAGTAGGTGGTTACGAACTTCCAGTCCGGAAAGTTTCAATTTTTCTTCAAATTTTGATATGACACTTTCAATCTCACAAACATCTAAGCACTGCATCCAGCCACAATTAGTACAACTAAAGTGATGATGGTGGTGATCGGTTTTAATCTCATATAATTGAGAATCAGAATTACTTAAAACAGCATCGATAATTTGTGCTTCAAGTAATTCATCTATATTTCTATAGATAGTACTTTTACTAACAGATTGCATATTTTCCTTGTTCAAAATATCTTTCGCTGATAAAGGTTTTTTTGCAACCGAAAGGTGTTCTAAAAAATTTAGTCGAACTTTACCGGCTCTGAGTCCTTTAGATTTTAAAAGTTTTTTTATATCCATGATCATCATATAAAGTTACAATCAGTTTAACATTTAAACAATTTATATGCAACTTAGTTGCGTTAAGAGTGTGATTGTGAAAATGCTTCTAAAAAGATACAATATGAAAAATATAAATCAATAAAATATGAAAGGCTTGGTCGAACATGTCTCAGAAGTTAAAACATCTAAGCTTGGAGCAATTTTACTTACACTAATGGTGATTTTTATCTTTTCTATTAGTCAAAATTTTCTTAACGATATTTCATACATTCTACAGGTCCCCAAAAAACCAAGTTCTTGTATTCTACAGTTATCAAAGCAAAAACCAGAGTATTTAAAACACGATATCTGTAAAGAATCAAAAAATTATTATTATTCATATACCGACAATCAATCTCAATTTCAATTTAACCAAACAGATATAAAGTATGGTCTTAACAACCAATATCAAGTACTTATATCAAAACTTAAACCATTATTTGAATTAAATTCACAAATAGATAATGCAAATAAAGACTTAAGAGGTTTGCGAGATGATTTACAAGATCAAGATCCAGATTTGTCACCCATGCAAATTAAGAATCAAAAACAAGATATAAATTTACTTAAAGATCAGAGACAGGAATTATATCTAACAATTCAACCAGAATTACAAACCCTAGAATCTGATTACAATACAGCCAATAACAAAGTGGGAGTAGTTATATTTTTCTACTTACTTGCACAATTTGGATTACAGTTAATATTTGTTATGCCATTTTTTGTGCTTGGACTTAAAAAATACTTTCAGCTTAAAAAGCAAAATAGTCCATTTACAGTTATTGCTACAGCTGTAGTTGCAGCATCATCAATCTTACTCTTACAAGTTGTACTTGGATTTTTATTCAAAGCTTTACCATGGGGTTTTTTAGCTAAAATATGGAGCTGGTTCCAAAATTTTCAATTCCTTAAATATATTTTATATTACTCAATAGTACTGGCCACAATCGCTCTGTTTGGGGGAGTTGTTTATTACATTCAAAAATCCAATTATGCCTCAGATAAAGTAACCAAAAGACGTTTGCTTAAAAACCAATGTCCAAGGTGCGAAACTAAAATAAAAGACTCATACAACAATTGTAGAGGTTGCGGCTTAGAACTTAAAAAAACTTGCCCAAGCTGTAAACAAAACACCTCAAAGTTTTTTAAATTCTGTTCTAATTGTGGACACAATCTAACTAAGAAATAAAATGCCCAAAATATTCTACATACACGGAGGTACGACCCATTCTACAAAAGAAAAGTTTTATGAATACTTAGAAAACAAAACTATCGAACTTGAAAAACGTGCAGCAATTTGGCCAGACCAAATCGAGGCAAACTTTCCAGGTCATCAGATTGTTCGCCTAGATATGCCAAACAAGAAGAATGCAGACTATAAAGCTTGGGAAATTATTTTCAAAAAATACCTTTCTCATATTAATCCAGAAGACATTATTATTGGGTTTTCTCTAGGGGCAACATTTCTTTTAAAATTTCTAAGTCAAAATCAATTACCAACTGCGCCAAAGCAATTACTATTAGTAGCGGGTCCTATCGATTCAGAAGGCTCTATCGAAGAACTATGCAACGGATTTGAATCAAAAGCTACAGATTTAGATTCAAAAACGCTACAAAAACAATCACACAAGATGCAATTATTTTATGCTACAGATGACCCAATAGTACCAATTATTCAAATGCAAAAAATTCAAGCCCACCTGCCAAATGCCAAATTTATAGAATTACAGAATAGGGGAGGACATTTTATTACTCCAGATTTTCCAGAATTAGTTAATATTATTAAAAATGCATAAGCACTCATCTTACAAGCCGCTTTTTATAATCATTTTGCTAATACTTTTAGGAACTATTTTGTTACCATTGGTAGATCCAGCACAACCTATGCAAAATTTTATGGGTATCTTTTTTATTACCTTTAGTTATTTTAAACTTATAAATTTAAAAGAATTTGCAGAGTCTTTTAGTCAATACGATCCACTTGCAAAAATAGTTAAACCTTATGCATTAGTTTATCCATTTGTGGAGTTGTTTTTGGGATTATCATTTATAACAGCTCTCAATCTCCAGCTCACAAGTATAATAACAGCGATAGTAACAGGACTTGGAGCGTTTGGTATTTTTACTACTATTAAAAATAAGCAAATAATAGAGTGCGCTTGTCTTGGGATGGTTTTTAAATTACCACTCTCCCGGGTCAGTTTAATTGAAAACTTGGCTATGTTTGCAATGTCAGTTATTATCTATATAAATCTTTAATTCTTGTTTGTGGAATCCATTAGCAAAGCTAAATTTAAATTAGTTCAAAACCTCTCAAAAAAAACTTTTCGTAAAAAACACAATTTATATATTGTAGAGGGACACACAATGGTCCAAGAGCTATTAAACAAATATCCTGAGCAAGTTGAGTTTGTGCTTATAACCGATAAATATAAAAATCTAAACACTACAAAAGAGATTTATTCTGTAAGCGAAAAGCAGTTTGAAAATCTTTCAAATCTACAAACACCAGACGGTATTCTAGCAGTCTGCAAAATGCTAAGTAACAAGCTTGATTTACAGTCTGCCAAACGCGTAGTTATTTTAAATGAGATATCCGATCCAGGTAACCTTGGAACAATTATTCGCACTGCTAATTGGTTCTCCGTAAGTTGCTTACTATTAACTAAAAACTCTGTCGATTGTTACAATCCAAAGGTTGTACAGGCATCTATGGGGTCTCTTTTTAGATTACCAATTTTCTATATAGAAGATTTAGAAGACACACTCTCTCTGATTGCACAGAATAAATTTAACATAGTTGGCCTATCTTTAAATGGAAACAGCGAGCCCAGCATTGATAAATATTCTAAAGTAGCGCTTATCTTTGGAAGTGAATCACATGGAATTCCAGCCAATATAGAATCACAAATAAACTACTTATATAAAATCCCAGGTAATCCAGCTGTTGAGAGTTTAAATCTATCAATATCAGCCGGAATTGCAATGCATCAATTCTTTAATTAAAAACAGCCGCATATAAATACGGCTGCACTAATTTTATATTTTATTCTTCCGAGGCGCTACTTGATGATCCAGAGTCGTCAGATCCACCACCAGAAGATCCACCTTCACCAGAGCTCGTTTGTTCACTGGTTTCTTGAGGAGCTTCAATCGCACTTTCAGAACTTTCCATTGGTTCATCTGGTCTTTCTGGAACTTCTGGATTTAATTCAAGATGAGCTTGTTGAATCCTAGCCATCCAAGCACGTTTGATGCTTCTATTTGGATGAACTGGTGCATGCAAACCAGAGTTATCAATAACTCTAAGAATATTTGCACTGTATCCTCGTGAATTTATAAGCTCAATTAACTTACTTTGATATCTATTTTGCACTTCAGTACTAGGGTGTCGGTCGAGTGTTGGTATAAAAGTATGCGGAATCATGACAATTACTTTAGTACCAGTATCTATTGCATGTTGATAAACCGCATCTATTAAGGAAATATAGTCGTTTGCCTCCTTGTCAATTTGAGACTCAGTAGGGACTGTTCCAAGGTTAGCCATGTCATTATATCCACAACAAATAACAGTTGAAGCTTTTGGGTTTTGTCTCAAGTTATCAACTTTATGACGTCTAATATATTCTGAGTGAGCGCCTCCCTTGCTCAAGTTAGTTTCTGTTTTATGACTTTGTCTAAAAGCTACATTAGTTAGACCTACGGCATTAGAATCACCAACAATGTTAAAGTTAGACATCCAGAAGTTTGGATTTTCGTTAAGTTCACCTGGAGTTTGAGCCATATATTCTTCTGTACTCATACGTTGAGACACATCCAACCCAGAAACCTTAACACGTGTATTTGTAAGGGTTTGTAATGCATCATCGGTAGCAGGACCATTAACGGTCAAAGCTAATCTTATAACTTTCATTGTATAAGCATAGCTTGAATGAAAACCTGGAAGCATAGATCGATTTGAATTCCAAAAGTTTTCATTAAGATTACCGTTAGCTCTGTCTAAAAATCTTAACATTTGTCTTGCACCCCCTGGACCATCATGATGACACAGGTAACTTACAAATCCACGTCGCTCTGGATGTTGTTGTAAATAATCGCGGGTATATTTATGAGAAAGACCTTGTGTTAATAGGTTTGCTGCCATCTCGATGTTAGTTCGAGGGTCGAATCTATCAACTTGAGAGCTATGTAAGCCTGTATTTTGTAAATATTGCTTAAAAGCTATATTAGTAATTTGTGTAAGGCCACTGGCGCTACTTGTTCGGGCTTTAGCTCTTACTCTACCTCTACTTTCTACATGCACAATTCTAGCCATAATAGGAGAGGTTACTTCTGGGTAACTTGCACATACTTCGTTTATTATTGGAAGCCATTGTTGCACTCCAGATGAAAGGCTAGTCACGTTCAAATCTTGCATATCTTCACCTAAGACCAAAGGAGAAAAGGAGCTGTATTCTGGGCTGTCTGGAGTGAAGCCTTTCATAGTCTGAAATATAACCGCCATTCTTAAAGCGTTATCTTGTCCAAAAACATTTTCTAGCATTGATAATGTTTTAACAGATTCTTCATTCATTTCATTAAATGGGAGTATAGAGTCAAGAAAGCTTTCATTATTGTCGCGTTCAAGCATATTCATAAATTTTTCATTAAATTATCATTTTATTTTATCACATTTTAACAAAAAAATATATATTATTTAATCATTTAGTTGTATTCTATCAACAATATTTAACTTTTTTTATGAAAATTAACTTAGAGACTCAACAAGGTACAAAAACATTTTTTCTTGAAAGTCTTTCGGATATATCAAAAACTCCAAAAACTCTTTTATATTTCTATCCAAAAGACAACACTCCTGGTTGTTCCAACCAAGCCACAGGATTTAACGATACTCTGCAAAAGTTTGCAAACAATGGGGTAACAATTGTAGGCTGTTCTCCAGACTCAATTGCTTCACATCAAAAATTTATCGATAAATACAACTTAGAGTTTGCATTAATCTCAGATCCAGAAAAAACTCTCATTCAACAAATGGGAGCCTGGGGGGAAAAGAAGAACTATGGTAAAACCTATATAGGTCTTATTAGATCCTCTTTTTTATTAGATACTCGTACAGGAGAAATCCTTAAAGAATGGCGTAATGTCAGAGCCAAAGGCCATGCTGCAAAGTTACTAAAAGAAATCTAAACGAGTTCAATTACCTTATTAATCATGCTCACAACCTTTTGGTATATTTCATCTGAATTTTGTTGTGACTTTTGTCCTAGATCAAATTGACGAAACTCCAACGTACCGTATTTTGTAAAACGCGTATAGCTATGTCCAGCGTTGTAATCTGCAGGGTCATAACAAATCACATGGTTTGTATTTTCACCAAGTGCACGTACGACTGAGTTAATTGTTTCAATTCTTAAAGGAGTATACATGCCAGTTATTTCATCTAACAAGCAAGGGTATTGTGTTGAAAGTCTATTTAGAGTTTCTACACCCTGTGCTAAATCCATAGTACCAAAGTGTACGTGTACACCACGAACATTTGTACCTCGACGGGTATCGATACCAAAGCTTCTAAGCATACCATCTATTTTTGGATAGTGGGGAGCTCCCAAGCTTGTAACCGGCTCAAAATCTAGCTCGTTTGGCATCGCACTAGCACTTAGGACCACTTGAGTGCCAGCTAAGTCAGATATATAATTATTGATAAATTGATTTAAGTGATAGTGGTACTCAGAGATTTGGTCTGCTACATCTATACTTGTATGTTTATAAGTATCAGTTGTTATTTCTAGCTGGCAAGCATCTAGTTCTGGTTTAAGAGTAGGAAACTTTTTGATTTCGCCAGTTTCCTGTGCAAGTTTTATCAGCATGTCGCTAGAAATCTGATTTTGAATAAAATTGATTTGTTTTCCATTTGTAGTTTCTAGTGCAAATTCAAGTTCTACTGCAAATGTTGGTTTGTTTGAAAAGTTCATTTTAAATTTATTTTAATAAGTAAAAAAGGCCAACAGTTTATAACAATTAGCCAAAAGGATTTATTCATTGATACATTAAAGAATCACCAATTTGGCACAACGTCTACACTCCACCATGTAATAAATCTAAAGTTTTGCATATATTCTTTTAATTACTAATAAGTTACACCACAAACAAAAAACTGTCAAATTAAAGCGCCTTAGAATATAAAAAAACAGAGCCTAAGCCCTGTTAAATAATCTAAAGCAAGTTCAGCTTAAGCAAAAAATTCCTCTAACTTTGGAACGATTTGTTTTTTACGAGAAACAATATTCCCAGCATCCAGAACACCTTCTTCGCTTACAGAAGCTCCAAAAGCTTTTAAAACAGTTTGCTCTTCGAATTCTCCACATACAATTGCTTTAGAGTTTTCATTAAGAATATCAACTACAAAGAATAAAATGCCATCAAGTCCTTCTCGAGATTTTATGTCTTTTTGAGCAGCAATTAACTCATGTTTCATATCCAAAGCAAATTTAGGATTAGTTGTTTCCATAACTCCAATCGTAAATTTGTTACCATTAAAATCAAATGGTTTATAATCCAAAGTTATAATTTCTTCTACACTATAGTCAGATAGATCACCCTTGGCATTAAACATCTCTAAACTAAAAGCTTCTAAATCTTCTATTTCTGCGATTTCGTTTAGTTCATCAACAATGTATCGATCTTGATCGGTAGTTGTAGGTGATCGGAAGAAAAGAGTATCACTAATAACAGCAGCAATCATCATACCAGCTTGCTGTTTATTAAGTTCCAAGCCAGCTTCTTCATACATTTTGTATAGAATACTGGCAGTCGAACCTATAATTTCTGCACGGATATTTAATGGAGCGTCTGTTTGCAAGTTGAATTTATGATGGTCAATAATCGCATAAATATCTAACTCACGTAAGTTGTCAAAACTTTGAGCAATTTCATTGTGATCTACTAACACAACTTTTGTTCCATCTTCAATTGACTCAACTAGTTCTGGAGTCTCAAAACCAAAATATTTTTGAACAAATTGAGTTTCTTTATTTAATTCGCCAAGTCTTATTGGAGTGCATTCAACTCCTAATTTATTATAATAATCTGCAGCTATCACTGCTGCCACAATCGCATCTGTATCTGGGTTTTTATGTCCGTAAACGTACATAGTAAAAACGTTAAATTTACGCAAACATTCTATTCATAAAGCATAAGAATGTCAATTTATAAGCCAAAAAGCTTATTGTTTAATTATTTTACACTCAATATTTCGTGCCTCACAATACAGCACCCAAATATTTTGCAAAGCCCAGCGTGTTTTGTCATTCACCATTAAAAATCCCTTTTTTTGGGCGATTTCAAATTGTTCCCATTCATGTTTGTTCAAACGAGCTGGAATAGCCCGCGAACCAATTTTGGCTTTAGAAGGCTTACCTTTAGCCAAATTATAAACATCATCTACAGAAAATTTCATAAATTTGAATTAACAATTTAATCATAACATAGACACTTGAAAAGTTCATACACAATAGGTACTTTGTTGTTTACTTGACAAAACAAATCAAAGCCATATAATAATGGTCCAGTTAATAACCCCAAATAACATGGAAAAACAAACAAAAACATTAGCAACTTCTGAAGTTGTTAAACAAGTAGCCAGTCAATTACACGAAAATTGGAGGGCTCCAAGAATACTCGAAGACAAGACATTCGAACCAAGAGTTAAAATCCAAGCACTTCTATCTGATGGAAGAACTAAATGGTTTAACGAGGGTACTGAACCACAAGACGCTGAAGTCTTAAAGTCACAAGATATAGCTAATACAGCCTTTACAGATCTTGATCCTCAATGGCAAGCAGAAAATAAAGCTGCAGCTGAATTTGTAGTACCTGCAGTAATACAAGCATTAGGTGATAACACATCAATTTCAATTTCACAAACTACTGACTTAGCAGACCAAGTTCACCAAGCGTGGATAAGTAGAAACGATTGGGTTAACCACCCAGAGCACGGTAATCCAGAAATGGCTGCACCTTACAGTGAATTATCGGAAAAACTTCAGTATGAAGATCTTAAACATGTATTAACTGCTTTAAATGCTGTTGGATCTACAATTGAAGTAACTTCAAAAGAAGTTCAAATACCAGAATCTATTACTCATAGGTTTATGCTATTACCAGGTGTTGAAGTTAAAGTTAATCAGCCAAGCTATTATAATGATGGAACTGGAGAAGTTGAGATAACTATCCAGGATCCAGAAGCAAGAAAAGACTTTTATAAAATGCAAGATAAAGCTACAATTTATGCGCAGTCTGAGGAGAGGATTCGAACTGAAGTACAGTCCACAGATGAGATAGCAGTTATCGTTAACAAATTACTTTCACAAATCCTGAAAGCATAACAATCAAAGGCCACCCAGGTGGCCTTTTTTAATATCCACATCTATTATAAAAGTAATTAATCCAACACATCATGATCAATTGGAACATCTACGAAATAACATCCCAAACTCAAAAACTCCATGGAGTAAAGTTCCGTGGCCGGATTCGCAAATTTGCAATTAGCCAAAATATTAATGTTATTGCAGAAAACGCTTCAGACAAAGACAATGTAGTTCGTTTTGCTATAGAAGAATCTCAGACGGCAGCGCCTTTTATAGAATTCATAAACTCTATTATGCCAGATTGCCAAGTGGACCTTATTGCAAACCAGGTTAATAATCCAGTGTTATCTAAGTTAAAAATTAATATTTCAGATCGCTACGAAATCTAATAACCATTAGATTCAAGCATTTGACAAACTGATCAACTAAACATACAATCAAATAAAGACATTCGAGCCTTGCAATCACAAGGCAAGTCGGCAGAAGAAACCCACATACAACGCTCAACGTCTAATTACGAAAGGCAAACAAAAGGGGACTAGACCTGCTCGGAGAAATACATTTGGCAAAACTCCGTAATCAAATTCAAATCAAAGAGCCCATATTCATGGGAATAGTGGTGGTACCGCGGCCAACCAAAGCAATCACATCTGCTAACTTTAGCACAAAGCAATTGCAATACTCATTAGGTCGTCCACATTAAATCAATTCAATTTAATGTATTTTTGTATGAGCCACTTTAAACCAGTTTCGAATTCACAAAGCTTTCCAAAGCTCGAGGAGCAAATCCTCAAACACTGGCAAGACAACCAAGTGTTTCAAAAAACCCTGGAAAATAGATCAGACAAACCTCAAAAGGTTTTCTACGATGGACCTCCATTTGCAACAGGTTTGCCACATTATGGTCACCTGCTTGCAGGTACTATTAAAGATGTTATTCCACGCTACCACACCATGCGGGGCTTTTTAGTACACCGCCAATTCGGTTGGGATTGTCATGGTTTACCAGTTGAGTTTATGGTCGAAAAAGAACTCAATCTTAACGGTAGAAAAGATATCGAAGAAAACTATGGCGTTGCAGAATTCTCAGAAAAATGTCGTGGAGAAGTCCTTAGATTTACTCAAGAATGGGAACAAACAGTTATGCGAATGGGACGTTTTGTTGATTTTAAAAACGATTACAAAACAATGGATCCTACCTTTATGGAATCTATATGGTGGGTCTTTGGAGAACTATGGGACAAAGGCCTAATATACAAAGGCCACAAATCCATGCATGTGTGTCCACGTTGTGTTACACCTCTAAGTAACTTTGAGGTAACTCAAGGATACGCAGACGTGCTAGATTGGTCTGTTGTTTGGCAATTTCCAGTCAAAAAACAAGAAAATACTTTCCTTTTAGTCTGGACAACCACTCCATGGTCCACTCCAGGTACAGTTGCAATCGCAGTTGGTGCCGATCATACATACCTCAAAGCCGAAATAAAAGGCAAAAATTACATCTTTGTTAAAGACCGCCTTGAGTTTGTAACCAAAGGCTTACAAGAAGACCAGTATACCATTCTCGAAGAAATCCCAGGTAGCCAACTTGTCGGACTAGAATACCAACCACTCCAAGAACACTACGCAGCCTTTCCAGAACTACAAGATAACCAAGGCGTTTACAAACTACATGCTACAGATTATGTCGAAGTAACAGAAGGAACAGGACTAGTTACAATAAACGGTGCCTACGGTGAAATAGATATGCAAGCCACCAAAGATTTAAAACTGCCAATCCTTATGGATGTCGAAATGGATGGATCATTTAATGACAAAAATCCAGCCTACCAAGGTCGCTACATAAAAGACGCCGAAGTAGATATCTTAAAAGATATGGACGAAAAAGGCTTTGTCTTTAGAAAAGAAAAATACAAGCATTCATATCCACATTGTTGGAG
>Ga0163109_10000460_pt1 | contig 32866 bp, 44 predicted proteins | sample CRUFie1St13metaG_FD_108704 | JGI IMG/M metagenome (GOLD analysis project Ga0163109, IMG submission 108704) | Marine microbial communities from the Costa Rica Dome - CRUD Field 142mm St13 metaG | ecosystem: Environmental > Aquatic > Marine > Oceanic > Photic zone | place: Costa Rica: the Eastern...
GTGGGAAATGCGCATATATATGAAGATCATGTTGATGCCTTGAAACAACAAATAGAAAACGAACCTTATTTGTTTCCTGTATTAAAAATAAAAGAAAAGAGAGAAGAAATAGATGAATATAAATTTGAGGATTTTAAAGTAATAGGATATTTGGCACATAAAAAAATAAATATGGAAATGCGTGCTTAATTGGATATAAAAATATTATTTAGGAATATATGAGTAGGTTCGATAGAAGGCTAAAAGGAACAGGTTTAAGACCTGGACAATCAACTTGTAGTATTGGTAAAGAAAACAGTGGCGGCTCACCAAATATAGGTCAATATGCAACAATGAGTTGGACAGGTAATGTAGTTACGGGTTCCAAGGCCCCAACATATAATCCAAACGTTAATGTTTCAAGTTCAAATGTGGTGAGCAATAGTGTTATTCAATCACAACCAGTATCATCGAGTTCAGCAACAAATATCACACAAAATTATAATAATAGAGTTCCAACTGTAAGAGTTATGGATAACGAAAGATTAGATATGAAGACGAGAATGAGAGATTTAGATGAATTAGCGGTGAAAAATGCAAGATTAGAAGAAGCGGAAAAAACAGCACCGAATCAAGCTATGCGATTAATAACGAGACATGAGATTAGATTAAATACATTAGAGGCATTATCTTTAAGAATGGAACATTTGGAGCAAATCCAAAACGGATGTGCGAGAATGAATTCTTTAGACGATAGAATGATAGAAGACCTAAAGAATGATTTGTGGGCACAATTACAAAGCAGACACGACGTGGAAGTGCAGAAAGTAGTAATGGGTATGAGAGATGAGATAATGGAATTAAGACTAAAAGTAGAAGAGTTGGAGTCTAAAAAGGTAAGGGGAGATGAACCAGTGAAAAAACCTACACAAATAACATTAAATATAGAGGAATCAAATGATGACAAAACAGATGTGAATGATGCTGAAGAGGATATAAAGAAAGTAGTAGCACAAGCAATAAGCCAGGTAGAGGCGTGTGAAGCATAATAAATAAAATTGATTTGGATATTAATTATATTTATTAATTAAAACATGAAGTTCGTTATATCAAACAGAGATAAAGTGGCTAAGTTTTTAGCAATAACTAAAAATATGAAACAAATGATACACGATGTTAATTTTGGGGTATGTGAACAGGGTTTATACGTTCAGGGTATGGATTCTGCGCATGTTGGTTTATTTGAGTTAAAACTGGAAAAGGACTGGTTTGATGGATGGAAGGGTCCCGATGAATTTCATTATGATATGGGAATGAATTGTGAAGCATTGTCAAGGATAATGAGTTGTCATAATGTGGGTCAATATATAGAATTTTCATTTATGGAGAATTCTACAGAAGAAGTAATTATTAAATTTGAAGGATTGGGTCATGATAAAATGTTCGAATTGAAACTTATTGATATTGATACACAGCTAATGGAAATACCAGATGTAGAATATGATGCTGACATAACAATGTCATCTAAAGAGTTTAATAATATAATGGCAGAAAGTGAAATGTTTGGCGAGACACTTAGTATAGAATTAGGAGTTGATGATTATATTTATATGACAACAGCGAGTGATAATGGAACTATGAGAGTAAGGATAAAAGAAGAAGATATAGTGGAATATGCTTTAATGGAAGAGGTAAAAATTAAACACGAATATTCATTAAAGTATTGCTTACTCTATAGTAAATTTGCAAAAATAAATAAAAATGTTTCATTACATTTAAAGGACGAAACGCCTTTAAAAATAAAATATGATATGAGCCATTGGATAGATGATAATTGTAATAAGCAAGTAGTTGGTGGAGACGATGAAGCAGAAAGTAAAAATTATTTTGGATTTTATCTGGCTCCAAAATTAGATAATGGTGAAACGGATTAATCAATTAGTTTATTAACAAAATCAAGTAATGAAGGATGTTCTTTTTTACCCTGATATGCTATTTTTAAATTAGAAAAAATGATTAATTTATTGATGAAAGCTGCGAATTCTTGTTTTCTTACACTTGTAATAGTTTTTAACATATCAGTAGGGCTAACAACTTTAGTATTTTCATTAACATTAAATAGCTGATTTATATATTGTTCGGCATAATGTGTTGAATAATAATCATTATTTTTAGCCTCTTGGTAATATCCAATTTTGAAACTTCTTTTAATTGCTTCAAAATCTTTTTTATTAAATTTATTAGACGCGAGTTTTTTTAATAATTTTATTGTTTCTTCTACAACTTGTTTGATATTTTGATTTTTACAAGATATTTCAATAAGCAAATAAGTGCCATAAGGCATAGTATAGCTATCGAGCTGTATATTATATATTAATCCTTTCTGTTCTCTTAATCTATCGAATAGTAAAGAGGTTGTGCCAGTATTGATGAATTCTTTGAACAACTCTATTAAATAAACTTCGCGATCTTTAAAGAATAATGGAGACCAAAAGGCAAAGAATATTGTACTATTATCTATATTTTTATTTTGAAAATATTGAACATCAATACCAGCTTTAAATATATTTTTATAATAAGGTCTGATTCTTGGTTGTGGTTCTTTTTTGAGCTTATTTTTAATTTTTTTCAATAGCTTATTTTTATTGAAAGAGCCAGTAATAGAAATTACAGTATTACCAGAACCATAATAGTCTTTGGCCCAAGTTCTTAGAATATTGGGTGTTAATTTAGGAAGTAAATTAATTTGTGCTTCAAGATTATCTTGTTCTTGAAGACCTTCAGGAAGAAATAACATTTTATTCAAAAGATTATATAGACCAATTTGAGGGTTTTGTTGGTGTATTCTTAATTCATTTTCAACGGCTTTTTTCTCTTTTTTTAATCTTTGTACATCAACATCAGGATTGGTAGATATAGATAAAATGTAATCAAGCATTTCATTAGTAAATTCAGGCAATCCTTTTATCCAATAATTGATATATGTTTGTCCAGTGGAAGCATTAATCATTGCTCCTTGTGGTTTAAAGTGTTTAGAACAAGATTTATTTTTACAACCTTTCCAACCATCAACACAAACGTGTTCTAATAAATGTGATATACCAAGATTATTATATTTTTCATCGACTGTGCCGTTATTTATGTAGGACTCAACAAGAATTGTTTTAGCATCTTTTCTATAATTAAACAAAATTATAAATTTACTTTTAGTAATAAACATTTCATGACAGCAATCATCTTTCATATATATATAAATACGGAAAAAATTAATATTTCATATCTAAAATAATATTAATTATGAGAGAACTACTAAGTGTTGTTATATTTTGTGTAGTATTGTTTTTGTATTTACATATTACGCATCATTTAAATGTTAGTAATGATTTGGAAGTGTATACAATAGAAAGACCATCAAAAGATAAATTGGAAGAGATATGTGGTCTAAAGCAACCTGTAATATTTGATTATAATAATGATGATATTATGACGAATGTAACATTTAATATGTTAGAACATAAATATGGCGCTTTTGATATGAAAATAAGAGATATTAAGAAGTATGATGAAGATACTGAAATGCATTTACCTTTCATAACAAAAGAAGTAAGAAATGTGTTTGATGGTGATAATAACTCTAAATATATTACTGAGAACAATGATGATTTTTTAGATGAAACAGGTGTAAAAAAAACATTTGCTTATAATGATTCTTTTTTGAGACCTCCATTGGTATCAAAATGTGTATATGATTTTTTGTCAGGTTCTGATGGATCTTATACACCTTTGCGGTATAGTATAAATCATAGAAATTATTTTTATGTTACAAGCGGTCGAGTGGATATTAAATTGATACCTCCATATAATAAAAGATATTTATTTGTGGAAAAAGATTATGATAATTATGAGTTTAGGTCTCCAGTTGATCCATGGGATGTTCAAGAGAAATATAAGAGAGATTATGATAAAGTGAAATCTTTGGATGTAACAATTGATGCTGGAACAATAGTTGTTATACCACCTTATTGGTTTTATAGTATTAAATTTATGGGGATACCAAGTGTATGTAGTATGAGCTATCAGACAATAATGAATACATTGGCAATATTGCCAGAAATAGGAATGACGGTATTACAAGGCCAGAATATAAAACATAATATTGTAAACAAATTAACAGAAAACAATTATCTTAAAAAGGAAAAGATTCAACCGGTAAATCCAGATACTGTATTAAAACCAAGAGTAGCTAAGAAAGAATTAAAAAAGATTGTAGAACAAGAAGTTAAAAAAGAAATAGCATTAGAGTAATATAACAATAATGGAAAGAAGAGGAGGATATCCCGTAGTTTTGTATAGGAGGTTTAGAAAGGAAATAATGAAAGTTCCTTCAGAATATAATATGTATGGGGAGAAGGTTTATGTTATGAAACCAGATATAAATGATTTTTTATTAAACTATGATTTGAAACATAATTATGACCCAAAGCTTCAATTACATTTTTTCGAATTTCCAATGTCATTTCATTTTGTAGATGTAAATAAATTTATAAATATTAAAATAAAAGGAATGAAAAATTATCCTTTTGCACCTCCTACAATTACTTTAAAAGATAGAGATATTCTTAATTGTTACAGTAGTAATTTATTTGTAAGATATAAAAAATATCTTAAAAAACCAAAAAATTGTTGTTTGATATGCTCAAGTGTATTAACTTCAAGTAATTGGTGTTGTATAACAAGTTTTACAGATGTATTTTATGAAATGATATCTAATATTATTAATATAAAAAGAGCTATAGAAATGATACATATGGAGAAAGTAATGAATAAATATGTAGGTGATGAGTATTTAATGAAGCACATCTTGAATTATCTTTAATTCTTCTTTATGGTGAATAATCAACATTAATAAGAATGGTATATGAATAGTAAGAATATGTAGAATTTGTGATGTATTGCATCCAATACGACTGGTATAGAACAAATAATCATTTATTAAAAACAACATAATACAAAATAGTCCTTTTAGAAATAGTTTTGGACAATAGTACGCAGTATAACAAGAGATTAAAAAATTAATAAAAACGTCAATAGAACACATTATCACGTTTGAAGGCAATAAAGCGTGATATATTATTCCATTAAAAAGTATAAGCGATGCTCTATACGATTGATATTTATAAATTGGGTACGTATACATCAAAATACTCAATGAATTCAAGATCCTCATTATTTAAAATAAATATTAGTATTTATATCATTTATAAAAGGGATTTAAAACTAACAGGAGAATGATAACAAATGAATATTTTATCAGGATTTATAGGTTATAATGCAGTAAATAAAATTTTAGAATTTTATGATACAAAAAAATTAGCGATGAATTATACGGCATTGATACACTCAACAACGGCGTCTATAGTATGGTTATTGGGATCACCAAGTATTATGATATGTAATACTGGTGGTTATTTTCTATTTGATATTTATTATTTATTCAATAATAGAGAATTAAATTTCGCTCATTCTCTATACTATTATCACCATATTGCTTGTTTATATTATATGAGTTTGTCGCCATTGAAATATAATTGGTTTAATATTATTGGTGTTGCTGAATTGGGAAATATTCCGAATTATTTTGTTTATCATTATTTGAAAACTGATCCTCACGGTGAAAAATTAAAAAGATGGAAAATGATTCAAAAAGTGGTCTATGGTTGTATTCGTTTTATTGTTACAAGTGTGATGGCTTATAATGAATTGAATGACCCTGAAAGATTTTGGAAAGTATTGCCCGTAGTGCCATTGTTTTTTTTTGGTCTTTTATGGGCTGGAGTTATCTTTAGTCAGTAATAGAACTACATTTTTCTAAATGTTGAATAAGAAGTAAATTTCCTGGAATGTGACAAACGAGTGAATGAATTATATCAGCAACTATTCTATGATTACCATACTTTCGCCATGTTAATATGTTAATGGTTGTTAAAGTAGCAAGAAAAAACCCCAATTTCATTTTTTTGTGATTAGATAATGTGTATAATACAATAAAAAAATTTATAAAATAGTCAAAATATATCATTTTTATACTATCGTGTAATATACCGTGTAATATTACACCATTTATTAAAATTGTGAATGCCCTGAAAGATTTGTATTTAATTGCTGGATAAGCGTATGTTAATATAGTTAAGAAAGGAACAATTCTCATAATGTATAGAATCACAATGTATTTATATAAATTATTTAAACATATTTATGATAATTAGTAAAATGATAAAAACTAATATTGTTTTGGGTATATTACAATATGCTGTGATGAATAGTTTACTTAAAAGATATCAAACGAAAAAATTAGCTGCTAATAGTTGTTCTCTTATTCATGCGTCAAGTACTGTGGTATTATGGTTAATGGGTAGCGTAAATTGGGTAAAATATAATACACAGGGATATTTTTTATTTGATACGATAAATATTTTACTTACTCAAAAAATAAATATATCAAATATAGCTTATTTATATCATCATATTGCGGGAACGTATTATCTTTCTTTAAAACCAGAAATATTTGATTGGTTTAATCTCGCTGGCGTTGGTGAATTAGGAAATATTCCGAATTATTTTGTTTATTATTTATTAAAAACAAATCCGGAAAGTGCATATCTTAGTAAATTAAAAATGTTTCAAAAGGTCTGGTTTGGATTTATACGTATTTTTCCTTGTTCAGTATTGACATATTATGAACTAAATGACAGAAATAAAGCAATTACTTTAATGCCTATTATACCTTTATATTTTCTTGGATTAGTTTGGACAGGTGTATTGTTGAAACAATAAAATTGAATTAAAATATATTTATAGATAAATTTATAAATATATGAAATGCAGTACGTAGTACATGAGAACAACATACCAATGACGCAATATAAACTAATGGTGGAAGATGGAAAGTATTCAAATTATACTTATTTGAATATAAAGTCATTGAAAACGGCTGAAAATCAGCCGAAAATAGACCCTGTAATAAACAAATTGTTTAATCAAGATATAGTTGGAGTAGATGAAGACTCAAGTGTAATGAAAATATTACATTCTTCTGTTCGTTCAATGAAAAATATACCTGGTGTTTTGGTATTAGATAGTGGCAAAACATATGGAAAGATAAATAATAAATTTTATTACAAATGTATTCCTGATGATAAAAGATTACCAATGTTTTTAATACCGTACAAAGAAAAGTTGCTTTTTGAGAAACATAGAAACAATCTATACATTGTGTTTCAATTCCACTCTTGGTCCAATAAACATCCTGTAGGAAGAATAATGAATACATTGGGTAGTGTGGATAAATTAGAAAGTTTCTATGAATATCAATTATATTGTAAAAGTTTGTATGCGTCAATTCAAAATTTTAATAAGGAGACCAAGAGAAGACTAAAATTATTTACAGAAGAACAACATATAAAACATATGGATGAAGCTTTTGATTTTGAGGATAGAAGTGAATATGAAATATACACCATTGATCCAGAAACAAGTAAAGATTTTGATGATGCCCTTGGTTTAATTGAAAAGGATGGTGATATAATTTTGAGCATATATATTTCAAATGTTAGTTTTTGGTTTGAATTATTGAGTTTATGGGAAAGTTTTTCAGAAAGAATATCAACAATATACTTACCCGATAGAAAACGCCCGATGTTGCCAACTGTATTATCTGATGCGATATGTAGTTTGGTCGAAGACCACGAAAGATATGCTTTCACATTGGATTTGGTTATTAATCCAGAAGACAATGCAATAAAATCATATAAATTTTTAAACACGAAAATAAGAGTACGAAAGAATTATAGATACGATACGGATGAATTGGAAAATGAGAAGATATTATCTATATATAAAATGGTTAAACATTTGAATAAAATACACAAATATGTTGATAGTATAACAACTACGCATGATATGATAGCGTATGTAATGATACTTATGAATTATTATAGTGCTAGAGAATTGAAACAGAAAAGAACAGGTATTTATCGTTCGGCGAAATTAAATAAATCCTATAAACCCCCTGAAACTGTTCCAGATGAGGTTGGTAAATTTTTAAAGATATGGCATTCGTTTGGAGGAAAATATACTAAGTATGAAAGAATAGAGTCACACGATATGTTGGACTTTGATGCGTATGTTCATATGACAAGTCCAATAAGGAGATTACCTGATTTCTTGAATATTTTAAAATTACAGGATATATTGGGATTGGTGAAATTAGAAGGTGACGCTAAAAAATTTTATGATAAATGGACGAGCGATGAATCCATAGATTATATAAATCAAACAATGAGGTCTATTCGTAGAGTTCAGAATGAGTGTTCATTATTAAGTATGTGTCAACAAGACGACACCATAACAAAAAAAGTTTATAGAGGATATATATTTGATAAGATTGTAAGGAACGATGCGTTGTTTCAATATATGGTGTATTTGCCAGAAATAAAAATGACGAATAGAATAACGAGTAGACATGACATGGATTTGAATTCTTCGTATGAATTTAAAATTTATGTTTTTAAAGATGAGTCAAGGCTAAAACATAAAATTCGTTTGGAAATATTAAATATACAAAATTAACCTTCAGTATGGAGAATAAAAGCGATATGATTATTATCCATATTTTTTATTTTATTTTGTAATTTTCTAAACATTATAGCATAACCACTGCTTTCCCAACCACGTTGAAGCACCCAAATATGCATTTGATCAATACCTTCTATTTCTTGTGTTGTCCAATAGTTGGGTTCATCTAATCCCCACATAAATCCCAATTGTGGGGGTGGTCCTTTTCTTAAAGCACTGATCATGCCTTCACGATTGGCGTGTGTGAGTATATTATTTAAGATATCATTACTATCCTTTTCGAATTTTTCGTTTATATTTTGAGCAAATGCGAATGACATGGTTATATTGAATTAAAAAAGGGTTAGTTTTTAATTCAATTTTAAAGATGTTTATAATGTATTTCTTTTACTTACTTAATTCAATGACCGTAGTCACCACTACGAATACCTAAACTCCAGGGTCGGTGTGTTTCGTTCGCAGGAAGCATCATAGCTCTCTCCCAGTCAGGATTTTGTCTCCTAAGGAATTCTCTTGCTAACATTCTGCCTGTATTGCGGCAACTACATTCGCATTGGTGATAATGACCTTCGGTGTCGTATCTCCAAGCCTTAAATACGCTTGGTTTGGTGACTATCATGAGGTCATTGTCACGAACAACGGCTTTATTATAACTATGTCGTTCACAGCAGTTACACTGATAATACCACATAATGGCGGTTTCAAGGTCGGCGCGACGGACACCTTCATAGCTGAACGCCTTGTCTATGATACCTTCGAAACATCGTCTGAGTCGCCATTGGTGTTCTTCATGGTAGAACAAGCGGATAATTTGATAAATGATTGATTCGGGAAGACTTTTTTGAGATAATATTTTCGAAACAGTTTTAATGGAAGGAGTCATGTTTGTCAGTAACGTGTAATATAATGATATTCGGTATCAGGAATCGTTTGGATTAAAAAAATACATTACATTATTTTCAATTCAATTTTTCATGAAGAACCTAATTTATGACCTTTTCCCGGAAATTTTACCTTGTCATATTTTTCAACTGGCGGAGGCGGAACATAATCTAATGGTGGGTCAAAATCAACATTAACATTAACATCTATAATTTTAATAATAGATGCTGGTTCTGTTTTTACAATATCAACGTAATATACTTTATTGGTATCAGTATCATGAACTGTAATTGTATGACCTTCTGTAACAACGGGATAATTAACACTAAGAGCCTTTTCTAATAATGCTTTTGGGTCGGGCAATTCTATAAATTCTGTTTTATGTGGTTGAAGTTTAATATAAGAACCATCAGGAGGAGAAGATAGTTCTATATCTACATTATTTCCTTCTTTTAATCCAAGTCCCTCCATTACATGATACGGAACTAAAACTACACCTGGTGGTGCTGTGAATTCTTGAACTCCACAAACCTGTCCAAAACTGTTTGATATGTTTGTAACTTTAAAGAACATGGTTGTTGTGTTGTCTTGGAGTTGGTGTAACACGCTTGGTGGTAGTAATATTTTATTACTATACTTTACTCGTTGTATAAGTTCATCGGGTTGTGCCGAACAGGCATAACTAAAGCACATTAATGTTGTATTCATTATAATTAAACAAATATCCATTATAAAAAAACAATCAATTTTAAAGTTGAAAATTAATCCTTTTTTGATTTATTTTCTTCTTTCAAAGCGATTAAGGCTTTCTCAAGATTTTTAATTTGTTCTTGTTGTTGTTTTATTATTTCAGATTGTTCGCCAATAAGAGTTCTATAATCTTGTATAATCCATTTATGTTTGTTTTTATTGCAATTCATTATATATTATAATATTATTTTTTGAAACTATTAATACTTTTAAAAGCGTGTCTTATGCGACTCCATCTTCTATTATTTAATTCTTTCTGTTTTTCTTCAGCATACATTTCAAGTCCTAATTGGACAATATTAAAAAATTTGCCGGCGACGACCCTTGTATCTCTTTTTTTCCTTTTTTTTTTGAATAAACTAATCATATAATAATGTAATATTAAATACTTTTTGCGAGATTAAACATAACCTCCAATCGACGAGCCATATATATTTCCTCATTTTCTGCTACCTTTTGATCGTACATATTTTTTACGTATTTATATAAAGCATTTTTCATCAACATTGATTTCTCTCTTTCGCGTTTTCTTTTTTGAAATTCGACAGAATGGTCGATTCGCTTTTTCTTGAACTTAGGTTTTTTCATAACAATTCCTTTACTTTTCTTTTCTTTATAAACTACGATAGGCTTAGGACTTTGTAGTTGATATAACTTATCAGTTAACCCGGATATTTTATGAAAATATTCTTTTGCCAGCTCGTGGTCTGTTGAAGAATATTTATTATGTTGTGCTTTGCACCACCTAATTTTTTTTTGGATTTTTCGAATTGATTTGTTGGTTTTTTCCATGTTTGTGTATTGTAAGAGTTATAATTAAAAAAGGGATATGTTATATTTTTAATTCATTTTTTCATGATACTTACCTTGATATATATTTAATGATTGTATTGTCTTGTTACGGTCATATTTCTCACCAATGTTGGTGGCGGAAGGAGGAGAGAGTCATCGTCTGGTGTTGGTTGAGATGATTGAGAACGTTGTAATGCTGTAAATGGTGCGTCTAAACCCTGTGTCATATTTCTTGCCATATTTGAAACAGCACGATAGCAAGTTTCTATCGCAACGGGATTAGAATTATGAACCGTTATTGCTTTCTCAGGATTAAATCCATACCATCCACCGACAAGTTCGGCATCCATATTTGCTGCCATTAGAATTGCGCGTCCACCATTTTTGCGAAATTTAACCATCCTTTCTTTGGTTTTCGTGACACAAGTTCTACTTTCGTTATCATCGCCATCGGTTACAGCAATCAAAACCATAGCAACATCCGGATTCAACTCTCTTGCTTTTTTTGATAGTGTTTTCAAATATTCGTCTTTTTTTTCACATAATGCGTTTATTTCTTCAATAAGAGTATCATTGAATCTTGTTGTTGAGCGGGGCGTGAGTTCTACCATAAGTTCAGGGCGCGAAATGTGATATGTTGATATGTCCTGATCTATAATGGTATTTACCCGATCATCGAATGATACGAGTTTCACATTAGTAGGTTTTTTGGTCTCCAGTGCCTGTTTCTTGGAATCTTCGAGAAGATGTTCAACCATATCATATTGTTTCCCTTGAAACGAAGACATAGAGCCAGAACGGTCTACGAGAATAGTTTTAAATACAATAGATGGCATATAGCCTTTACTACGAGTGCGGTATAAGTTCGAAGACATGATGAATTGTTATCAGTGTTAATTGAATTATTTATATAAAAACAATTCAATTTTTAATTGTACATATTACCTTGAATTAAATTAAGTCCTTCCTTATCAGTTTGACCATCTGGATTAGCTGGCTTTGTTGCCGGTTTGGTATTTTCTTTTTCTTTTTTTGCTGGAGCGGAATGTGAGCTGTTTGTCACGGCGCCGACAATACCACCAACAACGCTTCCAATTACTTGTAATACAATAATACCAAGAGCCACTTTGAATGCTAATTCGATATCGTCATTCCAACTTGTTATTCCAAATAATCCTTCTTGTGATTTTGTTAATGCGTTATGAATTACGCGCAATCCATCGACTAAAAACCAAATTCCTAAACCTCCTAATGTTAATAATTTACCAACACCCATACCTATTTGACCTGCGTACATCCTATCTAAACCAAAAAAACTAAGTCCAGTTAGTGTAAGTAAGACTAACACTAATTTACTTTTTGAATTCTCATTTCCACCTCTTTTTCTACGACTCATTATATACATTCATGATATTTTCTTTGTACTTAGGTGATTTAATATTTAAATTATCAAATTCAACAGTTTTTTTTATTTCCCATGTAGGTTTTGTTGATAATATACTTTTTATAGGTGTAATCTTATTGCTTTTTTTTTTAAAAAAACAATGACAATTGCTATTAAACATATATAAATATATAAAAAATTGTATTTATATTGTTATTAGATATTTGTAGTCATGTCAAGATAGTAATTTATTAAACTTGTAATTAAGGTTTTGTCTGGTATTTCAGTTGCCATTCCATATATTGCTGTTATGCCTTTATCACTTTGTTCTTCAATTTCTTCTTCATTAAATTTCTCGAGAATTGAATATAACATATCTATGTACTTAATATTTTTTGGTGTTATGCAGATATGTAAGCAATTGGGATTTTGTAATATATTAAGATTCCATTTATTTTTTTTTAAGTATTTAATCAATTGACACAAAGAATATTTTGTATTATAAAAAGCTACAACATTTACATTAGGATATCCTATCACAAAAAAATTATCTAATCGCCTTATTTTGTTAGCTAATCTTATGGTTTTATTTTTAATTTTTGAAGACATATTTTTATAATTTGTATTGCCATTATAAAGTAAAGCAGCCCAAGTGGTTGCTATTTGAGAACCAACTCTACTACCTGGAAGTGAAACGCTTGCATATAATCCACCCGTCCAGTCAGCTGTTATAAAATATTGATATTGTTTCATACTTCTATCTTTCCATAATAGTAATGAAGAGCCTTTTGGTGCGAGTCCATATTTATGCGGGTCTACTGATATAGATTGAATATTATCGTTAAAACTAATTTTCAAACTATCATCGTATTGTGTAATAAATCCACCCAAACAAGCATCGACGTGTATTGGAATACCATAATCTTTTGCTAATGAACCTATATCTTTTATTGGATCCATTATTCCATAAGGAAAGCACGGAGCGGATGCAATAATTACACATGTATTATATGAAATTTTCCAATATAGGTCGTGTATATCCATTTCATAATGTTCGTTTAAATTGACATAAACTATTTCCAAGTCTAATAATTCACACGCTTTATTTACAGCAGCGTGAACAGTTCGTGTACATAACACTTCGGGTTTTGATAAATTCATCCAATGTTTATCATAATACATTTTCTTATAAGCTTTGAGTGCTAATATGGTGCTTTCTGTTCCGCCTGTAGTTATATTTCCTCCACCTTCATTTGGCAAATCAAATAAGTTTCCTACCATTTTGATAACTTCTGATTCCATTTTAATTAAATCGGGAAAAATGTCTGGATGGAGAGGATTGGAGAATAAGTATCTATTGTTAATATCCTGAATTTTTGATTCCAAATCAGTGTCACAAATATATAAACACCCTGATATTTTACTATTAACATTGTTTTTTCTATCTGCTAATATTAATTCCATATCAGCATTATCAATAGGTTTTTCGGGTATTTTACCTATATTATATTGAAATTTTGTGCGAAACATATCGTATTTTATCATTTTCTTTGCTTTTTCTTTTTTATTTTCTATTTCAGCATACCCTTTTTTTGTTTTCGAATATAGATAAAATAAAATATATTTATAGTGTTTTTTGATATACACCAAAGAAAAAAGAAGAAAAAGTTTCCATTTATGTTTTAACAGTGTGAATAACATTATATAATTAATTTGTTAATATTTATATAGATTTATATATATTTATTTTTTTTTGTCCAACCATAACCACACCACCAACCACCTGTACCTTTCATATTCCAAGTTATACTTGTTAATGGTAAATCAGGTGGTGGTGCCCAATCAGGACGATGTTGATATTCATCGATAATGATAGTTGTTGAGCATGGATGTGGTGGGAATAGTGTCCATCTTTCATAAACTTCCCTGTAACATCCTATAATGTTATTTTCAAGAATAGGTTTCATTTTTTTCTTATGTGTAACTTTCCAATTTAAAGTAAAGTCTAATATATGGTTCCATATTTCGTCTGGTAATTCAGTCATTAAAAAAGTATATTACATTGTTTTTAAATTAATTTATGAAACAATAGAACTAGGATGTAAAATTTCTGCTAATCTATTATTCATAGCTTTTTTATATTCTTCATATGGTCTTGGGTCATCATAATGCTTAACCCAATCAATTTCATTCATATCAGCTAAAACCCATATATAATCGTCTGTCCATTCTTTATCTCCTCTTGTATTTAAGTAATCCATCATTTTTTCTTTTGTTTTCAAAAGGTGAAGAAAGTCCAGTTGCATAGCCATATGAAATAAGTTTTGTAGTTGTAGACAAGTTTTTTTAGTTTCAGCTTCATTTCTCCTTTTAAACTCTAACATTTCTTGCTGCTCTAATTCATCTAATTCATCTAACTCATCTATTGAATCATATTCGTTTGGTTGAGACATGTTTGGTTGAGACATGTTTGGTTGAGACATTATAATTAAAAAAGTTATATATTATTATTTTAATTCAATTTTTCATGATACTTAGAACTCCACACCTTCACTCTCCAAATCTTTACGCAAATTATTCCAATTATTTATTACCTCCTTACATAAATCATCACTAAATTTATACCTTTTCATTTCATTTACAAGATATAATGCCGAACCGGCACTTAACTCATTTAAAATCTCATTTATAACTGTTTTATCCGCATTCAAGGCATCTACCAACCACTTTTCTCTTCCACCCAAAATATCCAACCTTTTGCCTATATCTCCCTCATCTATACTTACCAAATACTGCCTTGCACAAGGGTCGGCTTCTAATCCAACTAATACATTTCTACTATTAAAATCACTACATCTAAAAATTCCACGGAACACTCCAATTTTTACAAATTCTTTAAATAAAGCTTTATTTCGACTGATATTTCCACCATTTTCCGCTCCATATACTATACTGTGCTTTATTACACCGAATTCCATTGGAACTTTCCACATACAATTCGTTATTTTATTCATAACACAATATACTACTTTATTTTTTGTATCTTTATTATCACCAACCGTTGGTCCCCAACTTACCATTTTCCAATTATCTTTCCAACTCTTTTTAGTCCTATCACTTTTTTCAATTCTAAAATTACTCAAGACTCTTTTCATTCCTATTTTTTTTAATCCAAATAATTCTTTACACTCATCTATTACACAATAATCTCTATTATAATTCATGCTTTTTCTACTTTCTTTCCAAATTTTTCCTTCATATTCAAAACACATCACCTTATTTCCACAAGTAGTATCACTACACAATTTTATTTTGTTAACATCAATTGTTTTAGAATCAACAAATTCCAAATCTTTTTCCAAGTCATCAAAATTAGGCTTTCCACGCATCTTCTTAATTCTTTTGTATTTTTCCATTCTAATCTGTTCTCTTGTCATCTTAATCTCATCTTTCTTTTCCTCAACTTTTTCAGGATTTAATGTAAGCATAATTTCCGCAACTTCTGTCTCGTCGTCATTAACAGATTCTTCTTTCTTTTCTTCAACTTTTTTTACTTTTTTACTTCTTACAGGATTTTCCAATTTCTCTTTTATATAAAATTCTCTCCACTCTTTTACTAAAAATTCCGTATCTTCATTTACAACAATACTACCTTCTAATGCAAAATCCTTCCTATTTTTTCCTCTTTTTCTCCCTTCGCTGGTGTGCATATCTATTGCGTAATCATCAATATTCCAATAAAGCATGCTATAATTATACATTTCCACAAAATCTTTTTGATATTTATCCAATTCCTTCAAAATCTGCGAAATATGTATATTTACAAAAACATTTTCTTTACCATCACATTTCATAACTAAATCAATGCTATTTGCCAAAAACATAAATCTTTCTCCTCTATTCAATTTATAAAATTCCCGCAATTTATACTCCAAAAGTTCCTTATATCCATTCAAACATTTAACATTCTTTCTACTAAATAAATACTCCCAAATCATATAAATATTTTCTTTTCTTCTAAATCTTACCTTATCTCCTTTCTTTTTCCCATTAAATATTTTAAACATCCATTTAAAACATTCATCATCTTTTCTTTCAAAACATTCAACAAACTTATTAAAATACTCTTCATCACTCAATTCTACAGCATCTTTTTCAGTTCCAAACCTAATTCTATAATCCCAAAATGCTCTGATATCACTGGCTCGTCTTAACAATCTACTATTTGTTAGAGTTCTACATATCAATACTAAAAACTTACCACCATTTTTCCTATCACTTTCAAACATTTCAATAAGTTTTCTTAATATCAAATAATTCTGAACTTCACAAAACAATAATTCTTCATCCATCATTACAATAATTCTATTCAACAAATTACTTATAATTCCTTTACTCATCTTCTTTTCCTTTTCATCCTTCGCCCATAATTCAAACTTGAATATTTCCGTGACACACCAAGTCATCTTTTCAAATTCTCTTCTCCTTAAATACTTTTGCATTCCACTTTTCAACATATCTAATTTATAGCCGTGATGACTTACACTACTAAAACAAGTGCGATAAGATATCATACTGTTCGCTGGTTTACTTAAACTCATATTTTTCTGGTTATTTTTAAGGATTTGTTGTTGTACTACAATACTTGACATTATATATAGTAAGTATTTCAATTAAAAAAGTTTTCAATTTTATATTGATTTTACCTTGAATGAAATACCTTAACTTTCTTCGTTTTCTGGATAAGTTAGTGTGCGAGGTCTATAACTATCATCGGTTTGTTGGAAATGATATCTGTTTCTAATAATATGATTGAGTTGGTCCACATTTATCGTGCTATTAATATAGGTCTCGATGGCTCCTTCGCCTATATAACGCCTTACTTGTGGAGGAGGAGTAATCAAAACACTCTCGTTTTCGAGTTCACCTTCTGAAAAGGTTGTTCCTTCAAGAGCCATATTCTCCAATTCTTCATCTGTAGCTTCAATCAAAGATGGCATAGAAGATGTTTCATCGGTTTCATAACCAGATTCATAATCAGTGCCATAATCATAATAATCATTTGGTATTTCGTCTATTTCACCTTCTTCTAATACCACACGATTGTTCGATGATAACACACCATTTTTCCAAATGCGATAAGTTCCAATAGTTTTCCTTGTTTCATCTCCGGCAAATTCTGGTGGAAGTTCAAACATGTTCAATCCAGAAATATCTACTTCTTCATCTTCCTTTTCATCTTCATATTTATTAAATATTTCATCACCCAAATATGGCGTTCCATTTTGATAGGTATAACCATCGTGTAAGCCACCAGTAACACGAATCCACCATTTTTTAACAAATTCTTTATTAATTATTTTCATATTGTTTCTCCACACTCTATAACCCTCACGAATTTGCCGTTTTAATCTTTTTTCCTTTTTCTTTCTCCACTTTTCAGGATCTCTTTTATATTCTCTTATCTCATCCATAATCTGCTCATTGTCAAATATTTCATCTCGCAATTGGTCGTATTTATTATATAACCACTTAACAGTATCTTCCATATCTTGCTCTTCTTTTTTTGTTTGAACCATAGATTTTCTAATTATTCTACGTTCTTCATACATTTCGGCAACTTCACTTTCTAATGAATCCAAATGGTTTTGTAATACGCTCCTTTTTGTTTTGATATCAAGGTTATTTTTAAATACTTCTTCACGACACATAGGACACGTATTTTTTTCTTGTGTATCTAACCAATTATAGTAACAACCTTTACACATTTTGTGACTACAATTGGGCATACAACAAGTATTTTTAACAGATATGTCTTCGTAACAAACAGGACACGTATCATAAGCTTCTTTTTGAATTTTTTCAAATTTTTTCTCCATTTCTTCAACCTTTTCTCTTGTCTTTTTTGATTCTTCTGATACTTTTAATTGTAGTTTTAAAATATCACTAACTTTTGAAAGTGATTTAATAGTCGAATCCATTTTTTTGTGTTGTTCTGTACTCATGGTAGTGCGATGTTAATTAATATGAATTATCAATTATAATTCAAATCAATTTTATGCTTTTGGTTTTTCGAAAACAAAATTCCATGACAGTGTTAGTAATTGTTTTTCTCCTATTTCTTTTATAGCTTCACCACCAACATTAAATCTTTGTTGTATTTTTAACATATTTTTTGATATAATACCCATTTTTGCTAATATATTAACATATTTTTCAATAGATTTATAGTAATCATATTCTTTTAAAATATATAAGAATTCAGGTACTATTTCATTATCAACAGCTCCGCCAGTAGACATTCTTAAATCGAAACCAGCTTCTTTTCCAGCATCTTCCCAATATTTATAATGCCATAACCCTCCTCCTCCCCATGACATTCTACCAAGTCTCGCCAATTCCATATGTCTATTATTAGATTTATCAAATTTATCCAATAGTACGACTTCTGATAAAACAAATCGACCACCAGGTTTTAAAACTCTAAAAACTTCTTTAAAAACACTATAAAGATCATTTGAATATGGAAGCGCTTCTGTTACATAAACAGCATCAAACATTTCGTTGTCATAATTAAATTTATCATTTAAGTCTCCAACATTGTAAATAACTTTATCATTATTGTTTTCTAAAGCATACTGTTTTGCCATTTTTATATGTTTTTCATTTATATTGAAACCATATATAGTAGCATTTGTAAATTTAGACATATTATAAGCTTGTCTTCCTATACCACAAGCAATTTCTAATACTTTACCATTTTCATTAACATTGAATTGTTTTGATAACCATTTTTGATATAATAACATATTTTCGTCTTCGTTTTTAGTTTCATCCATAATATTAGGCAAAGCCATCCATACGCCGGTGCTGCCCATTGCACAAAAATCATTTAAGACGTGATAATATTTTTGAATAACTTGTTTGTCATTAACCATTCCTTGAATAGGTATTTTATTATTAAAATCATTTAAATCATTAATAGCGTCCGTTCTATTTGTAACTTTTTCGGCACAAATTAACCATTCATCAATTTCTTGATCTGTTAATTTTAGAATATTCCGTGCGGCGTTTATTTTATCTTTATTTTTACTAAAAATAATAATAGCACTCAAAGATACTAAAAATACAGTAATTAATAAAAGATACTGATATATTTTCATATGATATTTATATTTATAAAAAAATATGAATTTAAACATAAAAAAGCTATCTCCTGTCTTCCTGTTTTTTAATTATTTTTTACTTTTTTTTTTATTGCGACAAGTTATTTTACAGAGGCTTTTATTGTCCGATCGTTTCCAACAATGCTTACCCTTATTGTTGGTTCTGCTAATTGATGCGTGGTCACCTTCTTCTTTTCTCTTAGCAGATTTTTTCTCCATATCAGCCTGTTTTATCCTGAGACCTCTGGTGGTATTTTTGCCGTATTTTTTGAAGGTATTTTTGCGTTTATCGCTACCTTTCTTTCTTCCTGTTTGATTGGCTTTTTTTGACATTTACAGTTGTTGTGTTTATTTGGCGTTCTATGTTTAAGTCTTTTTCTTTGTGGATTTGAGAAGCGGGGCATATATTTAGATTACACAGATACTATAAAATAAAATCAATTTTTCATGGTAAGTGCCTTGACTAATCGTCGTTGCTGAATGCGCGCTCTATCATTTGCCCCAATAGATATCCTAACATAAAATCCGCAAATTCGGGATCGTTATTACAGGCATTACACGTCATAGAGAACATCAATATCATAAGTAAAAGGAAAACGCCAAATGAAAATTTCGAATAATGTTTGACTTTTTTGACCTGAATAGGACGACACATTGGGGTTTTCTGTTTTGGAAAATCGAATAGTGCGGTATCAATAATAACCGTATTGTATTTATCAAATTCGGGTTTTTTACTTGGCACAGCTTTTTCAACAAGCATTCCAGCAATAAAACCATTTTGATAGGCACTCGCATTAATGCCAATAAATAGAGTTATAAATGTTACGGTGATTAATGTAAATTTCATTGTTGCAATATTGGATAAATGTATTTTACATGAAAAATACAATCAATTTTTCATGTATTTTACCTTGAATAAAAAAAGCTATCTCCTGTCTTTCATTATATAATAAAGTTTATTGTTTATTTTTCGATTTGATGAATTTTCTAATTATATTCCACTTTTCTTTTGTCATATTATTATCATCGTGATATAGTAAAACTGGACCTTTTATAAGTCCTGGGTAATCAATGTATCTTTCCGGGTATTTAACATATTTTAAAATTTTCATAGCAATATTATTTATTTCATATGAATTATAATTACTTTTGGCTTCATCATCCCACCCATTCATCATTTCTGGTGGTGGGGGTGTAGGCTGTGTCCATTCTAAAGCGAACATACCCATTCTTAAACCTTTATGAACCAATCCCATTAAATTCTCATGATCCATTCGTTGTCCATTTAATTTATCACCGGGTTTCCATTCTACGATATAACATTTGTTATTAGGTTCGATACGAATTACTTTTAGTGACATTTTATAAATTATAAACTAATATATATAAAATTATTCCTATTCAATTTTTCATGTATTTTACCTTGAATAAAAAAAGCTATCTCCTGTCTTCTTATTTATATAATTTAATCATCATCAGTTAGACAATCTGAATCCCATTCACTATCATCATCAGTTTCATCGTCATCGTTCCATTCAACTTCGCTATCTTCTTTTATATCATCTATTGTTTCTTCTTCATCACCAACAATAAATTCGTCATCATCGGCGATAAGAGCTTGGTCAATATTAGACAATTTTAAGAATGAGCTTATATGTGATACCATAGCACTTGGTAATACCATTTTCATATCACGCCATATACTTGTAAATTCCAATACACTTTCTGCAAAGTCACGCAATGCGTATCTATACATAGTATGATTGGAGTTCCAAGTAAATGTTGCGAATTTACGACCATCTCTGGTGGTATAATAATCTTCATTACCATTAATGCTGTCGTATTTTCCCTCTCTATTAGCATCATAACAATGCTGATAGCGGTCTATAGAACCAGATACGAATTTTTCATCTTCGTATCTTTTAGGTGCGTTACGATTACGTTTTGGATTTCTTCTTAATGTTAAAGCCATGTTTAAGTTTTATGCAATGTTAATTCAATATTACTTACATATCATGTAAAAAAACAAATCAATTTTTCATGATACTTATAATATGTGCCTTGTATATGTTATATAGAAATGGAAATATACTAAGTTATATAAAGTATAGAGAGATGGGAATTGAAAAAAAGATTTATAGATTTAGATTTATAGTTTTGTCAAGGCCACCAGGTGATTTACCATACGAAGAATATTACAGATATTAAAATTGAATTGATTAAATGTCATGATATATAATCAAATATTATGAGAACTTCGTTAAACATGATTAACATGCAACACTTTCTAAACTACACCAGATATCTTATGTATGGATTGACTATAAGAATATTTCTAAATTTGGTATTTCTGGCCATTTGGATGATTGTGCAAGGTAATGCTGAATATATAAGAGGATTGGAAATGGTTGATGCGGCTTTGCCCAATGCTATACCGTGTAATACGGGAACAATGGGTAGTAATTGTACTTGTCCGGCAAATTGTTTGAAGTATGTTTCCGATACAGGTGGTTGTCATCCTATTGATTGTTGGTCATACTCGAGTATTAAACAGGAATGTAACGAGGCTGGAAAAGAGTGGTTACCAGCATTACTATTGCAAATATTTTTAGGAGCATTTGGTTCGGGATTTGGAAATATAGGTAGATGGGACATATTTACGACATATATGCTTATATTATTTGGTGGTTGTGTATTTATTTGTTGTTGTGGATGTTTGTGTCATTGTGTGAATAAAGAAGAAGACAGAGAGGGTGCTGTTGCAATAGGAACTAAATGTGGAAGTTGTTTTTGGTCAATTGCGATTATTGCTATGTGGATATGGGGGATTGTTGTAATAGCAAATAAAGAGGTCAATGGCGTTTGGACAAATTATAGAGGTGAGAATATAATGTGTCCATTGGTTGGTAATTAGGCTAAATTAATAACAACTCTCCAAGTAGTAGGTTTAATTTTTACAGTTAGTTGATTATCGTCGAAAATAAGTTGTTCTTTATCTTCATAAATAGCTTTTAATTGGTTATAATAGTTTAAAACTGCTTGTTCGCCATCATCCATTTGTTCATCTGTCTTATCTTCTGCTCTCGAATAACTATTATAAAATACGTCTGATCTCATTCTAACAAATAAAGAAATATCATCACCGGATTCAACGGGGAAATTATATGGAGTATCGATTTGCTCATTTTCAAAACGATGAGGCATTTCATTTTTTAATTGTTCATATAGAGTATGTCCTATTAGATTATAATCATATTCAAGTTGATTAAGTCCATTTGCGATGGAGTTTGTAAATTGTTCGTTTAATCTACTTTGTACTATTTTATCAACAATTTGTTTTTTATTTGATATGGAACCGGCAAGAGAAGGCGATTCGAAAAGTATATCAGCAATATATTGTGTATACATATCACCAATTGTGCTATTAATAGTGTTTCTTGTAGAATTGAAAAAATATGTTTCATAATGTGATACAATTTGATTAGAAATATCAGTTAATAGTTGTGTGTTAAAATTTATTCTTTGTTGGTCATTATAAATAAATGTTGGTATTCCAGAAGCATCTACTTTATATTTTATAAAATTGGATAATGTATCAGCACTTGAATTAATTCCGGTCATAACAAAATTAAAGCTGGAATCCATAGAAGATGTAGCGTTAGCAGAGGTGTCCATAACTTTACCTTCAGAATCTAAATAAACTGGTAAAAAAAGATTTTTTGTTTTAGGCGCTGTTCTTATTTGATTTGTAGCACTTGTTAATAATGAACCATTTACTATAAGTTTTTTCACACTCAAAATTATATCTTGTGCATCATTGTCAAATATTAATTGGCTACCTTCAGGTATTTCTAAATAGTTATATACGTGATCACTTACAAGAGAGTCTTTTGTGATTACTACGGTTTGTCCCAATGGAACAATTATATCTCGCAATGGTCTTGGTACTTTACCATCCATCCAAGTATCGGGATTATGCCATAATGTGTATTGTGTGTTAATTAAAGGGTGAGCACTAACAGAACATCTTGCCAATAATTTAATAGAACCTCTTAGATGAAGTGTTTTTAAATACAATGTTGTGTCTGTAGTTACAAATTCAATAGAACTTGAAGCTGGAACTACAAGTTTACCATAACCAGCCTGAGATATAGATGTTTTTGATATTTTTAAAATTATGTCATTTTTTAAAACAGCATCTTCCCCCATTTTTGGGATAGCATCGGATAACCAAGCACCACTATTATCAAAAAAATATGATGTCATAATTATATTTCTTTGTGATTATATTTTTTGTTTTAAACCTTACAAATATAAGGAATGGTTAGTAATAACAGATTTTAGTGTAAGTTTTGATATTTCATTCATTTTTTCAAGCAATGCTAAGTTTTCTGTTAATGTTGCGACTTTTTTAACTTCATCGGCAATTGTGTTAATTTTTAATATAGCTTTTACAAAATCACCTATGAAAATTCCCCAATAATCCAATTCTCTAAATATTTCAACGGCGTCTCTTTCGTTTTCTACACATGTCCATTTATAAACTATTTCGGCAATATCAAATTGTATTTCATATTGGTCACATTTATGACCAAAATCAGCTTCGATTGTACTCCAGAAATTCAAAGTGCCCTGAATTTTTTTAAATAATTTCTTATTGTTATCGCTAATGTTAAGTGTATTGAAATCGTGTACACGATCCTCATCACATAAGCGTATATTTGTAAATACACTGAATAAGGTGATGAATTCTCTGGTGGATATTAAATTTAATAATTCTTTTTGTTTTAAGAAGAAGTCCGCAAAAGCAACGGATGGGACTTCCTGGAATTGCGTAGCTATTAAACCTTTTTCCGTTAAATGTTTTGATTCGTCGGTAAAACCTTCTCTTTCTAATATTGCCAAATAAAAGTTCTTTTGATTGTTACAAAACACAGCATAATCAAGGTCAATATAACTCATATCGATATGTTCTTCAATATTTTTATCATTATTTAATGATTTTAAAAGGAAATTGAAATCCATATTTATTTTAGATGTTGGAGCTACGTATCCACCATTTACAATATTTCGATAGTCATTTGCGGATATATAACCTTTATTGTCGTTAAATAATTGCGGTAGATGATATGTTTTCCCTAATTTATCAATGCCTCTTCTTCCAGCTCTACCACTTTGTTGAGTATATTCGTCAGGTGTCAAATACCTGAACCCATTATCTGAAAATTTTTGTAAGGAAGTAAATACAGCAGTTTTTACAGGCATATTAATACCAACGGCGAATGTTTCTGTTGCAAATAGTAATGGGATCATTTTTTTAGCAAATAATATTTCTATCATTTCCCTAAAAATTTTATGAACACCTGAATGATGAACAGCGACGCCTTTTTGTAGATTTTTAAGAATATCAACGAATTCAGGTAGTTCGACATATTCTTGCCAATTTGATAATTTTTTAGATAGGATAGTTTTACATTCTTTAGTAATGATATGTGGTATTTGAGAGTCTTTTTCAAATAATGAAGTGTTAATACTTGCGGCATCTTTATAACAACCGTTTCTTGAATAAGTGAATACTATAGCAGGAAGGTCGTTATGCTGTTTCATAAATTTGGCTATTTCGTTTAATACGTATTGTTTTTTCATATAAATGCTGTTATTTTTAAGAATTTTTTTAAATCTAATAATGTCATTTGGTGTTTGTTCATTGAAACCATCGTCATTTTTTAATAACAATGGTTTTTTTATTAAGTCTTCTACAAATATTTTATCTTTATTATCCATTTTTTTGATATTACCGTGGTTATTAAGAGTAACAAACGCATAATGTTCTAATGGAACAACACGTTTATAATTTGGACATAAAAATGTGTCTCTTTCTGTAACTCTTGACAACCATTTACAAACATTTTCTGGACTTGACATTGTAGCACTTAATGCTACGATAGGAACAGATTTTGGTAGATTAACAACAACATCGTTCCAGGCGGAACCTCTATCACTAAATAGATATTGAAATTCGTCGAAAATGACAACACCAAGTTCATTGGCATAATCTATTTTAAAATCAAGGATATTTTCTTGTTTATCAATGTTATTTCTGTTCAAGTTATTGGCTAATATTTCTGTTGTCATTAGAAGGCAGTCGGCTTCGGGATTATCTTTGTTATCACCTGTAAAAATACCAAAACTAATATCAGGAAATTTTTTACGAAATGAATCATATTTTTCGTTTGTCAACGCTTTAACAGGCGAACAGTATATACTTTTAGAACCAATACTTTTATAATAACGGATTGCTTCTTCGGCCGGCAATGTTTTACCACTACCAGTGAATGCTGTAATTAAAACATTTTTACTTTCATGAATTGCGGTAATAGCCCATTTTTGAAAGTCAGATAATGAGAAAGGGTAACTATCAAATAGTTGTTGATAGTTGGTGTTGTCGGGGTAAGGTTGATTTTGGATATGTACGCTCATGATTAATGGAAGGTTTGTAATTGATTTAATTAATATAAATGAAATCAATTTTATTTTTCGATTATTATAAACTCTTTCTCTATTTCATCAACCCATTGCCATGTTTCATATGTATCTTCATCGTTTTCTATAAATTCTTTTTTTTTCTTTTTTGCCCATTTTAAAAACTCGTGTGATTTATTAATAATATTTATGGCATTTGAAACTGTACTTACAACAGCTACTGCTCCTAATACTGGTTCAATACCAGACATATAAATAGATTAGATATAAATTAACATTTTCTGGATCGAATCATGTGATATTTTCTGGATATTCTTTCAGTTGTATTAATAAATAAACCAATGTAAAAAAATACCCAAAAGTAATGCATTGCGTTCCAAAGTCCTTGGAAATATAATTTATTGATATCATATTTTTTAGATATAATTTCTGATAGTTCCATACCTATAATATAAGTAAAACATAGTGGAACAATTAAACCAAATTTATATGATATGTCTATAACAGTATCTCGTAGAAGTTTTGTGAATATACCCATTAGTTATATAATTTCAATATGTTTAAATTAGTTTTTTAAATTGTTAGCGGACAAGTAGGGTCCCCATTTTTTCTTTGTACCTCCGTCGTAAGCAAAGGCATAATTATTATCAATTAACCATTTACTAATATTAATATTTTCGTTTTTACATTGTATATCAACGAGAAGCCGTCCATATTTATCAAATTCACCACAGTGAATATCAACAACCTGATTTAAAATTTTTTCACGTAATTGGTCTCTAACTTTTAAACCGTATTCTTTTTCAGTTTTATCTCTTGTTCTTATTTCTGGTGTGTCTACACCTTGAATTCGACAGTTAAATTTGTATAATTTTCTTAAAACGGGGAAAACCACTTTGCATGTGTCACCATCATAAACATCAACAACTTTAGCTTCTTTTGTTTCGCCATCAAAACCGAATTCTTTTACAGAATTATCGATTTTATCCCAATTAATAGGAATGTTCATATTTATACTAAAACATGAGAATTTCCTTACGCAATGTAGCATAATTATATTCTAAATAATTTAATAATTTTATATCAATTTTATTAACATATTAGTATATATGAATTATCAGATAGAGAACATAATAATAGTATATGGGATAGTTATAGTTTTTTGGGTAAGTGTAACAATATGGAGAGAAATAAATAAGAGGGATATTAAAATATTGAGAAAGGAAATGTTTGGATTAAATGGATGGTCTATATTGCATTTTATAAATTACATCTTTTTAGGTTACTTAGCACCGAATTATGTTATACATGTGATAGTATTGGGAGCTATATTTGAGTTAATGGAGGTGCCTCTTGGTATGTATGTATCAAAATATATTGATGCTAAATTTGTAAAAGATACAATAGTTAATAGCGTGGGGGTTATATCAGGATATTTAATATACAAAAAATATCCTAAAAAGGTTAAGCTACGAGACTCAATGAACAAAATGTTTGTTCATTTTTGATTGTAGATTAAAATATGTAAGTGGTTCATTAGAGTTTTTTTTAATATCTAATAAAGAACGAAGTGCCTTATCGGGCTTGATTTCTTTTTTCTGTTTAGGATTTTGTAGTTGATTTTCTTTGATATATTTTATTAGGAATTTAGTTACTTCAGTTCTTGCTAATTTAGTTCCTTCTGGTACGTTCATAAAATTACATATTTCAGGAGTAACATTACTTGGTGACGCAAATCCGGTAGGTTTTTTATTTCCTTTATTTCTATTTTTTTTAGCTTCTTTTTCAAGTGTTTTGATTTTTTTTTTAACATTTTTTTCGAGTGTTCTGATATCTTTTTGTAATAAAGAAATGGCAGATTTGAAAGTGCCTAAATTGTTCAATACTTCTACAAATTGAAGTGATGCGGTGTCTTTTTCTTGGACAGTAGCCATATATACCTACAATGTTGTAATGTCTTTAAATAGTAATATTTTTAAAAAGAAAGTGTGTAAAATATTACAATATATAAAATTAATTTATATAAATGTTTAGTTTGGGTATTCGTAATTTAGATAAACGAGGTACAAAGAAAATACCAAAAATCATTCATCAAACATACAAGAATCATGATTTGCCGGAATTATATAGAAAATGTCAGATAGAAATTAAAAGATTGCATCCAGATTTTGAATATCGTTTTTATACGGATCAAGATATGGATATGATAATGAAAAAAGAATTTCCAGAATATTATGATAAGTTTAATGAATTATCGAGAATGATAATGAAAATTGATATGTTTAGATATTTTTTAATGTATAAATACGGCGGATTATATGTTGATATGGATTATTATATGTTTAAACCTTTTGATTTATTAGAACATGATGTTGTTATACCGTGTAATAAAGAAGATCGTTATGGAAATTTTTTATGCTTAGGCAATTGTATATTTGCTTCAAGACCAGGGCATATTTTTTGGAAAAATTTAATGGATACATTATTTACAATAGATAGGTCGAGAGAGGAGTATAATTATGATAAGAATATAGATGAAAATGGTTTGGGCACAGGTCCAATGTTTGTTTATACCAGATGGGGAGAGTATTCAAAACAAAAACAAGATATTTATATACCAAGAAAATACTTATTTCATCCGTTAACAAAAAAAGATGATGATCATATGGAGAAATTAAGAAAAGCGGGACATTATGGGATGCATATATGCACTGGTTTATGGAGAGATGAAAAGTTGTAATAATTAAATAAAAATGTAATTTATTTAATTAATTAATTATATTTATTGATCTTCACTGGTGTTACTGACATTCCAGTTTCCACGCGACCGTTTTTGGCTATATTCGCCATCTCTTGGACCACCGCCACCACGACGAGGGTTGCGACGAGTAGAACGAGTTCTCTTTTCGTCAAATTGACCATCCTTGTTGGAGTCGCGTCGCATAGCCATACGTGTTTCACACATTAGCATACCGCCCTTTACACCCCTAACACTCCCTGCTTGATAAGGATGTTCTTCGTTATCACTTGCTCGTAGTTCGAATTCAACATATTCGCCTTGAACAAGGTATTTATATTGTTCCGTATCGACGGAAATACCTGAATGATGCGTAAACACATCTTCTCCGCTCTTTTCTCCTTCAAGAACAGAGATAAAACCAAAACCAGCACGGTTATTGAACCATTTTACACGACCGAGAACGCGTTCGCCGGTGAAGCTAGAACTATCAGTAGTTGTACCACTCATATTATAACTACATATATGTAGATGTTTTTAAGTGGTTTTTTGATAAATTAATTTATTGTTGTAGGGCCCGATGTATGTGTTAGAATTAGGGTTAGCGAATTTACCTTGCGGAAATTTTACCTTGTTAATCATGAAAAATTGAATAAAATGAAAATATAAGTTCTATGATAACTTACAAAATAACTTACAAAAATAACTTATTGAATAATAACAATCATGTCTGTAAAACAATCAACTTCAAATTCTTGGAACAAACGAAATCGCGATAAGTGTCGTGAATATTCAAGAAGATACCAAGCAAAAAAGAAAGCACTCATGGAAGCTAAGAAATTGGTAATTGAACGTTTCAATGCTGAGAAGGCAGCAGCCAAGGAAGCTAAGAGATTAGTAGCAGAGAAAAAATCTAAAAAACAGGTAAGATACACAAACGAGGAAAATATCAAACGTGTCCTCGACTTCTATCATGAGCATAGACGAAAACCAAGTAAAACAGACGAACCTGACTGTAAAGATGAGAAGGCATTATGGTATTGGATAGACACCTTGTATCGAAAGACAAAAAAAAATTCCATCAAAATTCTAACAGATTTGAAAGACCAATTTTTAGAAAAATATGGTAAAGATTATGACGAGGTGTGGAATACTAAACCAAAAATGTATAAGAGAAATGGCGTTTATAAAAAACGTGAAACTTCAGTTCAGACGAGTATTAATCCTTTTGAAGACACTGAAATTTTACTCATAACTATAAAGAATAAGGATAAAGAAATAGAGGAATTGAAAGAAAAAATAAAAATAATGGAAAACACAATGATGAATTTAAATAGTGTAATCGTATAATAAATTAAATGTGTTCTTAAACACATTTTTTTATTTCAAGGTACCTTGCCGTCGATATCATGAAAAATTGAATTGAAAATGCTCATGATATGTAAGTAACTTAATCTATATTACAGAATCTATTTTAAGACTACTATAACACTAAAAAACTAAAATCATGACAACTCGAGTTACCGCTCCAAGAAGACCTCGTAGATGTGGTCGTTGTACTATGTTTGGTCACGACCGTCGCAGTTGCCATCTTACTATTGAAACACCCGCTTTACAGTTCCGTGTGGGAATGAGACAATGGAGAGAGCACTGTGATATCAATGCCGATTGGGTCGCTGAAGGTGGTGTTGGTCATCACGTGGACGCACCTGAAGCGCCTCAGCCACCTAAAACTCCATTTGAATTGGCGTGTGAAAACAAGTGTGATGTCATAAAGGCCAAGGAATGCTGTATTTGTATGGAAGCATTGGGCGAAAAGAATACGGCAACTACTGCTTGTGGTCACCAATTCCATTTCGGTTGTTTAGCACAACACACCAGCACATCGAACAGTTGCCCTATGTGTCGAGCTGTTATTTGCCCAGAGATGCCAAAAAGAGAATTGAAACTCCCAAGCGAAAGAGATATAGCAATGTATGGAGCACGCGCTTTACGACCTATGGTTTCTATAATGAGCGAGTTGAGTGTGGGAAGTGAAGCAGATCGTCATTTAGTAGCTGAAGGTGTAGCAATGCTTGTTTCTGATTCGATTTCTCATATGCTAAGAGCCGTGCGCCATGTAAATCAATAAATAAAACTGTGTTCATCAACACAGAGAAGACTGGAGATAGCTTTTTTTATGTTATGGTGGTTCGGTTATTAATTGTGTGAAACACCTTGTCTTGTATGCTATCCATCCAAAACAATATAATACACAACAACATTGTGCTGGAGGTGTAGCAATAATAATAGCAGTTTCTTTAACTTTATCTTTACATTTCTTTGGAGGTTTTCTTTGTACTTTTTTTTTATCAAGATAAAAACTTAATATATATCTTCTCAACTCAGGTATACCGAATACTCTTTCTTCGGCAGTATAATTACTATCCATGATAATATAACCATTATTGTTTTTATTATCTAATATTATATTATATTATGTCAAGTACTGATGATTTATATCATACAATAATGGATTCGAAAAAAGAAGAAACCGATTATGAAACTTTTATAAAAAATTATAATGATTACATGAAAACATTGGGTCAAAGTCGCGATAAAATTAAAAGTGAGGTAGGAGATGGAAAGCCACAACATAGGCATCGCCAGGCTATGAATAATTTAAAGACACGAGCCAATGATATAACAAAAAAGTTTCAAATTGTTTTTCCTATACAGTGGGGAATGAGAGTTATGAATCATAAAGTTAAAAAGCAAGAACAAAAGAATACAGTAGAAGGATTTAATGCTTTACCAGAAGAATGGAATATGGGGAATGGTGGTAGGAAAAAGAAAAGACGTACAAAGAAAATGCGTAAAAATAGTACAAAGAAAACGCGTAAAAATAGTACAAAGAAAATGGGACTTTCAGCAAGTGATTATAGAAAAATATTAAAGTTTTATAAATTATCCATACCAAAAAAAGTATCCAATTTAAGAAAGAAAGGTGATAAAATAATAGCTAAGAAGTTTTGTAGTTGTATTAAGAAAGTTAGAAAAAAATTTAAGAAAGAGGGTATAGCTATTGGTATATGTACTAAATCTGTTATAACAAGAAAGGGCATAAAAAGAGGGAGTTTTAATTGTAAAAGTAAGACAAGTATTGATTTATATAAAGGAGGAAGTAAAAGAAGTACAAAGAAAAAGACACGTAAAAGAAGAGGTGGGGTACCTCCAAAAGATCCAAAGGCAGCAGCGAAAAGAATAAGAGAGTTTAATGAAAGAATGCTTGAAAGAATAAAAGAATTAAAAGCTTCAAATGCGGAAAAAAAAATAGTAGATACAGGAGAACTTGAAAGATTTTTTTCACCAATAACAGTTCCCCCTGAACAACAAGGAGGAAGAAAAAATATGGAGATATAAAATTGATTAAAAGATTACATGATTACTATAATTAATAATAATCATGAATGGGTGTTCAACCACTTAATTTAGAAGATAGAATAGAAATAGTAGACCCTGATTATCGTGTTCCAGATGAATTTCCCGTAATGCCTGAGGGTGCGTTTATGGATTTTACTTGGGGAAGGGTAAATTTGGGTCATATGCGTCAGTTTGTTTTTGAAGATGTTGTACGCGAATGGTTTGGGCATAATGAACCTATGATATTTAATCATCAACATCATCATAGAATATTCGTTATTAACAATTATATGCATGTCAATATGAAAAAGAAGGAGAAGAAAGCAAAGAAGGAAAAAGAGTATAAGGATTTAATGAATCAGTTACTGAATCATGTTGATGTCTCTTATAAATGTAATTATTATGTAGAGGAAGAGGTTGAACATTCATATCCCCCGTCAGCTCCAATAAGTTTCCTTGTCCGCTAATAAATCAATAACTTTTTTAATGTGTAATTAGTGCCGTAGGCGTATAACGATGGGGCTTGCCCCGTCGTGCTCAAAGCGTTACATTATCGGGATTAAATGGGAGGATGATTAGGGGCTAATAGTAGTGGGATAGAGTAGTGGTTTACTTGGTATTACCTTGCCTTGCCTTGCCTGGCGTCATTAGGGCATA
>Ga0163109_10000461_pt1 | contig 32812 bp, 35 predicted proteins | sample CRUFie1St13metaG_FD_108704 | JGI IMG/M metagenome (GOLD analysis project Ga0163109, IMG submission 108704) | Marine microbial communities from the Costa Rica Dome - CRUD Field 142mm St13 metaG | ecosystem: Environmental > Aquatic > Marine > Oceanic > Photic zone | place: Costa Rica: the Eastern...
TGCCCTGCGCTACCTCTGTGAGGGTCTATCTTGGACCGCCCCGGCAATGGTTATCTCGGGTGTCGGATTGCTGTTAAAAGTCCCTCTGAATTATTGGTTCATTTACGGTGGTTGGGGAATTCCCGCGTTGGGTGGTGAGGGCTGTGGTTGGGCCTCAGCGGTCATAATGGGGCTTCAGTTCATTGCCATTTGCTTTGTGGTGCGTTATTCGCGGGTAGCGGTGGCTGGGGTATTTAAGCGTTTCTCGTGGCCGGATACTGCAGCGATGTGGCGCTATACAAATTTAGGGTTGCCTATTGGGATGTCTACCTTTGCAGAATTTGGCATTTTTTCCCTCATGACTCTGCTGATTGGGCGTCTTGGAGCCGAGACGGTTGCTGCCCATCAGATTGTTAACAATATTAGTGGGCTGGTATTTATGGTGCCCCTAGGGTTAGGCATGGCTACCTCTATCCGCGTAGGGTTCAATGTTGGTGCTAACGATTTCTATGCTGCGCGGCGCAGCGGTTGGGTAGCCATCGGCGCTAGTTTTGGTTTTGCCATAGTAGCTGTTACCGCTCTGCTGACGGTCGGGCCATGGGTGGTAACTTTGTATTCCACAGAGCCGGAGGTGGTGGCTGTGGCGACCGGATTATTGCTGATCGTCGCGGTGTATCAAATTTTTGATGATGTGCAGGTTATCGCCATGGGGGCCTTGCGCGGCTACAAAGACACTACCAAGCCATTTTTGATCGCAGTGATTTGTTATTGGTTGGTGAGTTTGCCGGTGGCTCTGGTGTTTGGTTACGGCATTGTCGAGGATCTGTATCTAGGCGTGACTGGCTACTGGGTAGGTTTGGCCTGTGGTTTGACCTGTGCAGCTGTAGTCTTGGTGACGCGCTTTAACCGAGTATCGAAGCACTATGTTCGGACTGCGCGCGACCAGCAACAAATAGCATCCTGAGGTTGTGAGGATAGGTTATGGAGTGGTGGGTTGGACTGACTGTCGCTGGAGCATTTCTGCAAAATTTGCGCTCGCTATTGCAGCGTCGACTAACCCGCACTCTTTCCGTCAATGGTTCATCCTATGTGCGTTTCCTCTTCGCTCTGCCGTTTGCCTGGCTATTAGTCCTGTGGCTAGGCCAAACCGACCTGCCAGTCTTAACCCCGTCGTTTTGGTGGTACGTTTGTGCCGGCGGCATTACCCAGATTGTCGCAACATCGGCACTCGTTGCCGCAGTGAGCAATGGCCAATTTGCGGTAGGCACTGCGATGAGCAAAACCGAAGCCATGCAGGCCGCTGCAATTGGTCTCATACTACTCGGTGAACAATTGTCCTTGCAGGCTTTGTTGGGGATTGCCGTTAGTCTGGTGGGCGTTTTTCTGCTGACTGGCGGCGTCAATCCAAGGCAGATCTTTCAGCGCGGCCCTGCATTGTGGCTAGGGTTGTTAGCTGGCAGTAGCTTTGCCATGTGCTCGGTTTGCTTTCGCGCTGCCAGCTTGGCCCTAGGGACCGATGAGGCTGATGCTTGGCAGCGCGCTGCCCTGACCCTTGCGGCTACCTTAACTTTGCAGGCAGTAGTCATGGGTGTTTACTTGATCGTCCGCGAACCCCAGCAATTGCAGCGGGTCCTAAGCAGTTGGCGAGTGGCTGTATGGGTAGGTCTGATAGGTATGACCAGCTCTATTTGTTGGTTTACTGCCATGGCTTTGGTTAACGCGGCGCTGGTTCGGGCTATGGGCCAGATTGAGTTATTGTTTACCCTGATTACCTCGATTTGGTTTCTTGGCGAGCGTGTGCGTCGTCGGGAAGTATTAGGTATGTTGCTTCTGGTACTGGGCATTGTATTACTGATTTAGGGGGAACTATGGCTGAAGTGGAATGGCGCAAGCAGCATACCGAGGCGGGTGGTTGTTGGGGTGAGATCATGTTGAATCGTCCCGAACGCAAAAACGCCATCACCGGACCGTTCGGTGAGCAACTGGCCGGTGCGTTCGAAGAACTGCACGGTGATGAGCAGGTGCAGGCTATTTTGCTTTACGGTGCGGGTGGGGCGTTTTGTTCAGGTCTTGACCTCAATGCGTTTAATGCCGAGCCAGAGCCTGGTTGGGTTGCTGGCTTTCAGGCCACTTGGCGGCGCGCGCATAGTGCTTTGTTCAATTGTACCAAGCCAATTGTTGGCGCCTTAGAACGCTACGCCATCAATGGAGGGGCAGCCCTGGCTATTGCCTGTGATTATCTGGTTACTGGTGAACAGGCCTTCTTACAGGTCGGCGAGGTGCAAATCGGCATGGCTGCGCCCTACAATATGGCTTGGCTTAATTTACGCCACAGCGAGCGTGTTATTGCTGAAGTAACACTGATCGGCGACCGTTTGCACGCTGCTGACTTGATGCGCTTGGGCTTGGCTAACGAGTCAGTGGTGGATGACCAGGTGCTGGCGAACGCGCGGGCGCTGTGTCAGCGCTTTGCGGATTTTCCCGCTGGAACGCCGCAAAAGATTAAAACAGGAATGCGTGCGCGTATCAGTGACTCTGCGGATGCATGGTTTGATCGTCATACCGCAGTGGCAGGTCCGAGGGTTAAACCCAGCTCGATGCGCTGAGGTCAGCTGCAGCGCGCGATCGCCGGGATGTCTCGCGGCGAAGGGGAGAGCAAGACGAGAAACGTTACTCCGGGTTGATAAAAAGCGCGGCAAAATCTTGGTTAAGGCGCTGCCACTCGAGCTTTAGCCAGGGCGTAAACAGCTTTGTTGGATCTGCAAGCTCACGATTCAATTGCGCAGGACTGATCCAGCGCCAAGCGCTGACCTCGGTGCTGTTCACGTGTGGCTCACCGTCGAATTGTCCGATATATACCGAGCACAATTCATGCTCGCTGCCGAGATTTGCGAATGCTGCTTGGTATTTGAACTTATAAACGAAGTTTAGCTCGGTGCTGAAGCCCAGCTCTTGCTGACAGCGCCGGGTTACTGCTGCGGCCATAGTTTCGTTTTTACGTGGATGTGAGCAGCACGAATTAGACCAATAACCGCCCCATAGTCGTTTGTCGGGCGCACGTTGTTGCAGCAGTAATTCACCCTGGCTATTGAAGATAAACAAGGAAAACGCGCGATGCAGAATTCCTGAATCATCGTGGCAGGCTGCCTTATCGAGATGTCCGAGTTCGCGATCCTCGTCATCCACCAAGATCAACAGTTCTGAATCATCTGAAACAATTTCTGCACGCTGAGGGTCGGTCATATTTTTGGTTAATGGCGACGTGAGCGTCAATTGTAACGCTTCGCTGGGATTTCGCCTAAACTCCACGGTTGCAATTTTATCAGTCTAAAGGCGAGCCAATGCGCAAATCTCCCCAGCAACATACGATAGCCGTTGACGGTGCTGACATCGTTGTCTTCGAGTGGGCTGGGCAAGCCCCGGGGGTGCAACAAGTGTTACTGGTTCATGCCACTGGATTTCATGCGCGTTGTTGGGATCAGGTGGTAGCGCTGTTGCCCCAAGATTGGCAGATCTTTGCGGTTGATATGCGTGGGCATGGACGCTCGGCGAACCTTGGACCGTTTACCTGGCAGCGCTTTGGTGATGATCTGTTACAGGTGTGCGCAGCTTTAGAGTTGTCCGACGCCATTGGGGTTGGCCATTCAATGGGCGGACACTGTGTAACCCATACCTGCGGCCACGACGAGAGTTTTTTTCGCCATCTTGTTTTGGTTGATCCCGTCATCATGGATCCGCAGCTCTACGAGAGCCGTTCGCGCCATCAATACGCGGATGTATCCGAGCATCCGATCGCGCGTCGGCGCAGTCACTTCGCAGACGCGCAAGCGATGCACGATCGCTATGCCGAGCGATCGCCCTATGCCCTTTGGAACCCTCAGGTTTTTCGCGACTACTGTGACTTTGGAGTGGTACCGCGGGAGGACGGAGAGGGTATGGAACTGGCTTGCCCGCCGGAGGTCGAGGCATCTATTTACATGGGCAATTTTGATGCGGATTTATACAACTTGATCCCCAACATCGATACCCCAGTAGTGGTGCTCCGGGCTGAACCCAGAGATCCTGCAAGTCAGGACATGGACTTTACGGCGTCGCCTACATGGCCTCAACTTGCAAGTCAGTTTCGTCATGCTCAGGATGTCTATTTGCCGGAGTTGACTCACTTTATTCCCATGCAGGATCCACAGCTGGTTGCTGATTTCATTGTTGCTGGGGCTGGTGTACAACCCATGCAATCAGGTACAGAGTAAGCGCTGAGGAACTTATTAGGAGGGTAGTGTGAAAATTAGTGTAGCCATGGCGTTCAGCCAGCATACAGCGGTGGACTTTATTAAAGACGCGGTACAACTGGTGGAGTCAAAAGGTGTGCATGGGATTTGGGTTCCCGAGCATGTTCTATTTTTTCCCGATTATGCTTCGACCTACCCGTATTCTGACAATGGCCGCATCCCGGGTAATCCTGAAGGTATTCTCGACCCATTTACGGCACTAACCTTTATTGCAGCCCACACCCAGCGGGTGCGCCTAGGCACAGGTATATGTTTGGTGCCTCAGCGGCAGCCGGTATATACCGCGAAAATGGTTGCAGACGTCGACTACTTGTCGAATGGCAGAATGGATTTTGGTGTTGGTATCGGGTGGTTGCGAGAAGAGTTCGAAAATCTTGATATGGACTTCGCTACTCGGGCTGCGCGTACAGAAGAGTATATTTTGGCAATGCGCGCACTGTGGTCGGATGGCGTTAGTGAATTTTCCGGCCAGACGGTCAACTTGCAGCCATGTCATTTCAATCCGAAGCCCGTGCAAAAGCCGCATCCGCCAATTTATTTTGGTGGCGAATCAGACGCGGCCATGCGTCGTGTCGCAAGGCTCGGCGACGGTTGGTACGGTTTCGATTTAAGCCCTGAACAGTTGCAGGAAAAATTAGTCAGCCTAGATGCGGCATTGGCGGCAACGGGTCGTAGTCGTGGCGACATTGATCTTGTGGTTGGACCTAACCGCCATCCAGTGAATGAAGACACCCTCGCGGCCTATAAGGCCGCGGGTGTTGATCAGTTGGTGGTGCCAGTTTTTGCAGGCAAGCTAGATAAATTGTCCGACCGCCTAGACGCGCTGATGGCCTTGGGTGGCGATTAACCCAAGTCGTTTAAGGCATCTTGATATTCGCGTATGCGCGCCAAATGGCCGTCGACATTTGTTGGCCCGGCATTATGTGTGGCGATAGCGATGTGGGTACAGCCCATATCGCGCCATGCCCGAGCGTGTTTTTGCCAGCGTTCTGGTGAGCCGCCGGAATATTGGGCCTGGGCCTGAATCCCAAAATTATCAAAGCTAAGCCCGGCCGCTTCGCGGGTGGCCTTAATCTTGTCGATGCAGGCCTGGGCTTTTTCGTTCGCACCCATTAACGGTATCCAGCCATCGCCGAGGCGTGCCACGCGGTCTAATAGTGCGGGCGCGGAACCGCCGAACCAGATCGGAATCTGTTTGCTTGGACGTGGATTAATGCTCGCTTTGTCGATGCGATGGTAATCGCCGGTATAATCCAGGGAGTCTTCGCTCCATAGTTTTCGCATAACCTCTACCTGTTCGGCTTGGCGGCGTCCGCGATTGTTAAAGGTTTCGTTCAAGCCGACGTATTCGAGTTCATTCCAGCCGACGCCAATGCCAAGCCTAAAACGATTATTGGACAGCAGTGCAACCTCGGCAGCCTGCTTGGCAGCCAGCACAGTCTGGCGCTGGGGCAAGATCATCACTGTAGTGATCATCTCTAGTTTTTCAGTCACTGCGGCTATGAAGGCAAATGTGGTGAATGGTTCATGAAAGGCCACGTCTTTATCGTAAGCGCCGCGAAAACCGCCTTCGCGATCTGGATCTGCCCCCAGTACATGGTCGTAGATCAATAGGTGGCTGATGCCAAGGTCTTCTACTCCCTGAGCGAACGCCTTTATTGCACCGGGATCGGTCCCGATTTCGTTGTGTGGAAATACCGCGCCGATTTGCATGTCCCCTCCTGCTGTCCAAATACTCTAAGCAGTCTACGATGCGAAGACCGGTCATTTCTACAGGGACTTAGCAGTAGTGGAATTGTCTAATAGCGCACTCCAATCGTGCGTCATTGCCGCTATACTTTGCGCCCCTTTTTTTGATTGAGATCTCATGTCGGAGCCTGCTGACAACGCACCATTTTCATTTGTAGAAATGGAGCATGACATTCTTAAGTTATGGCAGGACACGGACGCGTTCCAACAGTCGCTGGCCAATACTCGAGGCAAGAAACCGTATATTTTCTATGACGGACCACCGTTTGCCACCGGTCTGCCCCATCACGGCCACCTTGTCGCCAGTACAATTAAAGACGTGGTGCCCCGCTATTGGACCATGAAGGGTCGCTATGTGATGCGCCGCTTTGGTTGGGATTGCCATGGTTTGCCGGTTGAACATGAGATCGACAAACAGTTGGGTATGTCAGCCCAAGACGCGGTAGAAAAACTTGGCGTTGCTGGTTACAACAATGAGTGCCGGGCGATTGTCCAGCGCTATGTTAAAGAATGGCGGCATACCATCACGCGTATCGGGCGTTGGATAGATTTTGACAACGACTATAAGACCATGGACGCCTGGTACATGGAATCTGTTTGGTGGGTGTTCAAGCAGCTATGGGATAAAGGGTTAATTTATCAGGGCGTTAAAGTGGTGCCCGTATCCACCGCTCTAGGCACGCCGTTAGCGAATTTCGAGGCCACATCGAATTATCAGGACGTCCAGGATCCGGCGATCACGGTGCTGCTTAAGTTGCTAGATGAAGATGCCTACCTGGCAATTTGGACCACGACGCCATGGACACTGCCGTCAAACTTAGCGGTTTGTGTGGGCGATGATATTGAATATTCGCTGGTGCGTGACCCAGAGTCGGGTAAGGCGATCTATTTGGCGACTGAGCGGCTCTCTCACTATCAGGGCGATGACGAATTCACCGTGCTGGCAACCGTGAATGGCCGAGAGCTTGTGGGTAGACGCTATCAGCCGGTATTCGACTACTTTGCCGAGAAATCTGCAGAAGGCGCTTTCGTGGTGATCAGTGGTGAATACGTGACTACTGACAGCGGTACCGGCTTGGTACATCAGGCCCCGGCCTTTGGGGAGGACGACTATAAGGCATTTCAAGCCAGTGGCTTGGATGCGTTCGCCTGCCCGGTGACTTTGCAGGGTGAGTTCACAGAAGAGGTGCCAGATTTTGCTGGGCGCCATGTCAAAGACGCCGACAAAGACATTATCGCGGCCCTCAAAGCCAGCGGCGCGTTGTATCGCCAAGAGGTGATTCAGCACAGTTATCCGTATTGCTACCGGTCTGATACGCCGCTTATTTATCGGGCCATTCCGTCCTGGTATGTACGAGTTACCTCGATAAAAGACAACCTCAAGGCGGCTAATGAAAAAATAAATTGGGTGCCAGAGCATATTAAGCATGGACGTTTTGGTAACTGGCTTGATGGCGCTATCGATTGGGCTATCTCTCGCAATCGGGTGTGGGGTACACCGCTGCCGGTTTGGATAAATGACGAAACCGGCAACGCGCTGTGCGTGGGCTCCATTGAGGAGTTGTATAACTACACTGGGGTTCGGGTAGAAGACCTGCATCGCGAGCATGTTGACGCACTGACTTTTCAGCTTGCTGGAGAAGCGGGCACCTATCGGCGCATCGAAGAGGTGCTGGACTGTTGGTTTGAGTCCGGTTCCATGCCTTATGCGCAGCTGCATTATCCGTTCGAAAACGAAGATGTGTTCGAGGCGGGTTTTCCTGCCGAATTCATCGCAGAAGGTTTAGATCAGACCCGCGGATGGTTCTACACCCTGACGGTGCTGGGTGCCGGACTATTTGACCAGCCGGCATTCCGTAACGTGATCGTTAATGGCATGGTCATGGCTGAAGACGGCAAGAAAATGTCGAAGAGCCTGCGCAATTACACGCCGCCGGATGAGTTGATGGAGACTTATGGTGCGGATGCGCTGCGACTGTATTCTATAAACTCCGGGCTGGTGAAAGGCGAAGAGCAGCGTTTTGCCGATTCAGGTGTGCGCGATATGGTGCGTCGCGCCTTGCTGCCTTGGTATAACGCCTACTCATTTTTGCGCACCTACGCAGAAATCGATGAATGGTCGCCGCAAAAGGGCCAGCACGAGGGCGAGAATATCCTCGACCAATGGATTATGTCGCGCCTACAGACGCTCAAACAAACGGTAGCCACAGAGATGGAGGGCTATCGCCTCTACAACGTGGTGCCTGCCCTGTTTGCTTTTATAGAAGACTTAACCAACTGGTACATCCGGCTTAATCGCGGGCGCTTTTGGGGTGCAGATATCAGTGCTGACAAAATAGCCGCCTACAGCACCCTCTATGAAGTGTTGCTGGAGTTGTCGAAGGTGATGGCGCCATTCGCACCGTTTTTGTCAGAGCATTTGTACCAGGCGTTAGCGCAGCTTGCTGGTCAGCCAGCCCAGCCGAATTCGGTGCATTTGTGTGATTATCCGGAGGCGGAGTCGGTCAAGGTGAAGCCTGGCCTAGAGACTGCGGTAGAGCGCATGCAGCAAGTTATATTGTTGGGGCGGCAAAAGCGCGAAGAAGTCAAAATTGGTCTGCGCACACCACTGTCTAGCTTGACCATTGTAAATTCGGACCAGGCGCTGCTCGATGATATGCGTTCGATTGAGCGCTATGTGCAAGAAGAGCTGAATGTGCAGGCCGTTGAATATGCAACTGACGAAGCTGCGTATATTGAATTGTGCGCGAAGCCTAACTTTCCGCTTCTGGGCAAGCGCTTGGGCAAACGCATGAAGGCCTTTGCTGCCGCCATAGCTGCGCTAACACCTGAGCAAATAGGTTTGCTGCAGCAAAGTGGTACGTTGGAACTGACTGTGGACGGTACAACCGAGGTGTTTAATGCGGAAGAAGTTCAAGTGCAGCAGCAGGCGCGCGCCGGCACCAATACCATATCCAATAGCCAAATAGCGGTGGATCTTAACTGTCAGTTGACCCCTGAGTTGGTGCGTGGTGGTTATGCTCGAGAAGTAGTGAACCGCATTCAGCGTGCCCGTAAGGATATGAACTTCGCGGTCAGCGACCGCATAACCGTGCATTTTTCTGCCTCGGGCGAGTTGGCTCAGGCCATCGAAGAGCACCGAGACTACATCATGCATGAGACGCTCTGTGTCACCTTAGAGAATGAGTTGGCGGCGGATGCGGCAACGCAGACTGAAATCGACGGCCATCCCTTGGGATTTACTCTGCAGCGTCAAGGCGAATAATCGTGGATGAGCTGCGCTATGAGTTTGTGCCGGCGAATACAGATTCCGGACAGCATGTGGGCAGCTATCGTCGTCGCTTGCCGGTGAATTTGGTGCGCATGTATGAAAACGCCTTAGATTGGGAGCACCTACCGCATCTGCATGAGTCGAGTTTCAGCGCCTTGGAATTGCTGGATGCGGGTGCCTGGGGCTGGCGCGCCAAAGTGGTCGATCAGCGGAAGGGCAGCGACAGTATCATTGAATTGCGTTTGGACCGATCAGCCCGCCGCTGGATAACACGCAACCTAGAGGGGCCGGCCAAGGGTGCAGAAATCTGGACTCACGTATTTGAAGTAGCTCCCCAAAGCCTAGATATCGTCGTGGATTTCTTTGTGCCAGATGTGCAAGCGTCGCAACGCGACAAGGTGGGCAGAGCCTACGCAAGCGCTTACGAAGTGTTATACGACGAAGATGTGCGGATGATGACCGAGCGGCAACAACAGCTGGATCGGCGGATCGATGCTGTGGTGTCGGCAGATTCATTGTTGCTGGGTGCGGTTGACGAAATCACTGCGCCATTGGCCTTTAGCCTATCCGATCGTTCCTTTGTCCTGCAAAAGGTTGATGCTGAGTGGGTGGTGTATCCGCAGCGATGTCCGCATCAGCTTGGGCCTTTGGCGCTGGACCCAGATACGCCGGGGCAGGTGCGCTGTGCGTGGCATGGCTATCGGTTTGATCTGCAGTCTGGCGAATGCCTGGGCAACAGTAACTGTCGGCTCGGGCAGAGGCCGCAAGTACGGATCGAAGCTGGTCAGTTAACCGTGCATTGGTGAGTCAATTACCGGTAAACGTGGGGGCGGATTTTTCCATATAACTCTTGATCGCCTCTTTGCGATCGTCACTCGAAGCTGCCAGTAGATTTTGGTCTGCGTCCATGTGCATTAGCGCATGGTTTAAGGCGTTGGTGATTTGGTTGGTCGATTGTTTGATCATCTGTGCAGCGATGGGTGGTTTGTTGACGTAATGTGCGGCCATGTCCGTGGCCGCGGCCAGAAGATTTTTTTGCGGGACCCGCTGATCCAGTATGCCCCAGTTCAGAAGGGTCTCGCTGTGCATGCGTTCGCCGCCGATAACCAGTCGTTTAGCTCGTGCCGGACCGATCAGATTGACGAGTAAGGGCAGACTTTTCCACATCAGGTTTATGCCGATATCGATTTCTGGGTACTGCATAAAGCAATCGTCGCTACCGATACGAAAATCGCAGGCCGTGGCGAGACAGGCGCCCCCGCCCATGGCCGCACCGTGCCACGCTGCGATAGTAATTTGATCGATATCTAGAACCGCTTCGATGGCCCGCTCACCCATTCGTGCCCGGCGCCGCCGCAGTACGAGCGGCATATCGTCGGGCTCTCCAGGGTCGGATAAATCGGCGCCGGAGCAAAAATGCGGGCCATTACCGGTGATAATGACGACGCGAATATCCGCCTCATCACGCAATGACAGCGCAGCGTGCTCTACTTCCCACAAATGCGCGTAATTCATTGCATTGGCCTTGGTGACGCGATTAAAGCGCAGCCATGCCACGTGGCCGTCTTTTTCAAGCTGAATATGCTCGTATGGATAGCTTGCTTGGGACATAGGTACTACCTGTGGGGTAACACTGAGATCTCTGGATAATAACGAAAGCCACAAAAAACGGGGATCACTTTCGTGATCCCCGTTAGAAGAGGGGGAGGGATACCCGAGGAGGGGAGGGGAGAGGAGGTTCGGATATCCCTCTATGTACCGGTGTTATGTCTCACCGTTGAAGCCATGTTACTTGCAGTAACAAAAAAATGCCACATTAAGTTACGCAACACCAGATTGCTTATATGCAACACTGAGTGATTAGTGTTAAATTGAGATAACGGCCCGCAATTTGGGATTTTTGCAAAAATTCGCCCTGTTTTCGGGCCGCGAGGTCTAAATTAGGATTCTGGCTACCCAAAGATTCGCCAGATTATGTTAACGAGATGACTCCTGGCTGCTCGAATTTCTCAAGGTATTCAGATGGATTGGGATGACTATAAGTATTTCAGCGCCGTGGCGGCCACGCGCTCGGTGCGCGCTGCGGCAGAGCAGTTGGACGTCAATCCATCGACGGTCAGCAGGCGTTTGGAGCATTTTGAGCAACGCTTGGGCGTGCAGCTATTCACCCGCTCGCCGCGTGGCCTAACCATCACCCCGGAGGGCGCCGAAGTTATCGCCCGAGTCAACGAAATTGCAGCGGATCTGGGCAATATCGAGGGTAAGTTGATAGGCCAAGACCAACGGCTGTCGGGGCTGGTGCGGGTAGTAATTCCTGAAGTAATCGCTTTGAGCCTACTGGTGAAAGAGCTGTCGCGATTCCAGACCGCGTATCCAGACATCGAAATCAGCATGGTGCCCGGTCATCAGCGACCGAACATCAACATACGCGAAGCCGATGTTCTCATAGAGGCAACAGATCATCCGGCTGAAAACTTGGTCGGTCGCTCACTATCGCCAATCGCTATTGCCGCATACGGGGCTCAAGAGCTCATTGACCGGGATACCCGGGCGGGCATTTTACCCGGGGGTGAGGATAATATTTGGGTCGACTACCTTGCCGACAGTGAGATGAGCCGGGTGAGCCGTCGCCTACGTGCCGCTCACGCCGCGAATGCGCGCATCCATGTCCGTAATCACAGTCTGCTATTACAGCTGGAAGCCGTCCGTCAGGGTCTCGGGTACGCGTTTTTGCCGTGTATTCTGGCGGAGTCGGATCCGGGTTTACTTAGGGTTGGCAATATTCCACCGGTGCTCGGTCCGTCTATGTGGATGCTGACCCACCCAGATCTGCGCAGCACCAGACGGGTCAAAGTATTTATGGACTTCGTACGCGATATTTTCGATCGGCGAGCCCACGAGTTGCTCGGTTCGGAATTAAATAACCCCTCCTAGGTCAGAGTGAATCTCGACTTTATCTTTTAGCACAAGGACTCAGTATGAGCCGCCATTTACCGACATCTCATAGTTTTTATTCGCAACGCCTACGACTGCAGTTTGTTGAGTGGGGTGACCCCAAGGCACCAACCATTGTGTTCGTCCATGGTGTGCGCGACCACAGTCGTACTTGGGATGATGTGCTGGAATACTTTGCTGACGATTATCATATTGTCGCCCCGGATCTGCGCGGCCATGGTGATTCTGAATGGGTACAGGGTTCGGGCTATGACTACTTGGATTATTTATATGATCTGTATCAACTGATCGTACAAAACGATTACGGGCCGGTTTATTTAGTCGGTCATAGCCTTGGGGGTGCCATTACCAGTTTTTTTGCTGGGACCTATCCGGAGCTCGTGGCGAAATTGGTAGTCATCGAGGGTATCGGAATGTGGCAGCGCGACGCTGTGGATATTCCTTTGCGGGAAAAACTGCGGGTATGGGTTGAGGCCACTCAGAGTCTTGCGGACCGACAGCCCAAGCGCTACGACTCTCTCGAAGCAGCCTATCAGCGCATGCAGGAGGCAAACCCGCAGCTCAGTAGCGAGCAAGCCTACCATTTGACCTTGCATGGCAGTGTGCGTCACGAAGATGGCCGCTTTACCTGGAAGTACGACAACTACACTTATAATTTCGCCAGTATGGGCATTCGTGCAGACGAAATGATTGAGCTATGGGAATCGATTCAATGCCCGGTATTGCTATTGAACGCGGCGAATGGCTTGGATAATCGTACCGGTCAAGACGGGACGCTACTGCATTTTAGCAACGCGCAACTGCACGATATTGCAGACGCCGGACACTGGACGCACCACGATCAACCCGAAGCAGTCGTCAACCACATCAAGGAGTTCTTTGCCGCCTAGGGTAATTGTTGGAGAAAGGCCGTAACCTCTTCAGCACCGCCGCGAGTACGAATGCGTTGTTGTTTTTTGCTGAGCTGGTAGTCGTACATTGGGTCATAATACTCGCGGAGTAAGTAGTCGATCCATGCCCTATGGCTGGCTTGTCCAGTAAATGCTTGGGTTAGACGTTTTTGCAGTGTTTGCAAGCGTACCCCACCGAGCCGTTTGCCGATGCGCAGTAATGCACTGTGGTAGCGCTGATGCAGGTCCTCCGGGGTTAAGCCGTGTTGTTCGGCCTCGTGCAGTGCTTGATCAACATACTCCGCTTCGATGTGGCTAATGCGTTGCTCGATATCGACCTCAAGCAGTGCGATATCGGCTTGTTGCATAGATTGATGCCAGCGCTCAGGTAAGCCGACACTGCCAATAGTGCGGCTTTCATCTTCTACTACGAGGTTTTGCTTGGAATGCTTCAGATAGTCCACTGTTAGTGCGCATTCGAAAGATACTGGAGACGGTTGCGGCGTCAGGCGGCGGCCAAATGCCGAGCCGCGGTGGTTAGCATGGCCCTCTAAATCAATACTGTTGGGCAGTTGCTTGATGATGACGGTTTTCGCAGAGCCGGTGCGGCCGCTGAGTAGCCAAAAGTTTTTTTCTGGATGACTGAGAATTTCGAGGCTTTGCTGTCGCAGCGTCTTAAAGCCGCCCTCGATGCGGGGACGTTTTATGCCTTGATCGGCCAACCACTGTTGGGCCAAGCCAGATCGTTGGCCGCCGCGCCAACACATGATGTGAACGTTGTCGTGTTCGGCGCAAATGCTTTGCCACGTGGCGATACGTTGTTCTCGCACTGCGCCGGATACCAGCTTGTGGCCTAAGAGCACTGCCGCGTCTGCGCCCCGCTGTTTGTAGGTAGTGCCCACTTCGCGACGTTCGTCATTATTTAAAATTGGTGCATTGATGCTGTTTGGGAAATGTCCCTTGGCATATTCTTGCTCAGCGCGGACATCCAAGAAGGTGGGTTGTGTGGCCAATAATGCCTGCAATTCGAGCCTAGGGGACTTGGTCGACAATGCGGTCACCGGCTTTGAATTTGGATAAGTGCATTCGCAGGATTTCCAGTACATCATCCCGCTGCTGTTCTTCTGCCTTGCTTATGGCTTGTTGTTGCTTGTCGATAGCTGTGACGAAGTCTCCGTTTGCGGCGTAGGTTGTAGCCCAGGTATCGAGGTATTCAGGGCGGTCCCGTGCGGCTTCGTCTGCGGCCATTAACTTGTCCATAATGGTTCGCGCATAGCGACTGTCACGTAGGCTGTTGATGGGCGTTGTGGCCAGAGTCCAGGATACTTCGTTAATAATTTCGGCGGCGCCGTGATGGTGGGAGCCTGCATTGCGTACGGCTTTTTTGTACCACTTCAAAGCTCGTCTGCTGGACTTAGGCACAGCGATACCGCGTGCACTGAGATTGCCAAGCACTACCATGGCTTCTGCGTGGTCGGTATCAGCTAATTCTAATAACCAAGGCATCAAACGTTCGTGGGCCGAGATATTCTCCTGACCGGTCGCGGTGGTTAGATAGCGCGCATAACTGATGATGGCAGTGGGGTTTTGCAACGCCGCAGCCTGCTCAAGGTAATCTTTGGCAGCGGTAGGATTTGCTTCCAAACGCTGTCCGGTGCGGAATTGATGGCCCAAGTACAATAAAGCCTCGGCCTTGCCAAGGCGGCCGGCTTGCTCCAGCAAAGTGATGCCTTCTGCGTTGTTGCCAGGGCCAAAGAATTCCTCGATGTACAATCGCCCAAGGCTATACATGGAATCTGCCGAACCCAGAGCTACGGCCTGGAGATGGTTCTCCAATGCCATTTGTTTGAACTCTTCTGCTGTCGGTTGAGCATCATCCGAGTCTGTCGGGCTCTGTTGTTGCTCTTGTTTTTGCGCCGTGCCGGCTCTGAACCAATAGATTCGCGCCAGCAGGCTATTCGCAAACAGGTTTCCCGGCCGTGCCGCGACCTCTAGCCATCCCAAAGCAGCCTCGAAGCGGCGTTGCTTGGCCAAAAAGGTGCCAATTGACGCCTGGGCGGCGGAATTCCTGCTGCTTGCCAGTTCCCGCAGTAACGGCCACGGGTTATTCGGCTGTATCGTTTGGGCGCCAGCCAGGTCGGCGGTCAGCGGTTGCAGTATCGGAGTGAGATCGAATTGCTGGGTACGCAACGGCGCTTGGGCATTCTCCCGGGCAAGCATTGTTAACCCGAGTGCTGTTTCGGCGTTGCTTTGGTAAAGCGCACCTGTTTCTCGTAAACCTTGCATGGCCAAAAAGGTCCGTGCGTCGTTAATGCTCATCACCTTATATGGGGCGTCAGTGCTGCCATCTGCGTCGCCGATTGTGGTCTCGCGTATGTGGCGTAACCAGGCGGCATGAAGTTGCTGAGCTTCACTGGACTCCAAATCGCGATAGAACTTCTCCAGCACGAAATGACCGGTATAGCTTGCAGGGTAAATTTCCAGAATGGCGGAACCGACCGAGCCCAGACGCAGCGGCTCGTCTGCCGCTAAGGCGAGAGCTTGAGCCTCAAGCTCGGACAATCGCAAGTATCGGGTCATCAGGTCAGGCTGGGATAAAAACTCTTGTTGTAAGCCAAGAATGCTGGGCAGTGGCGCACCTTTATACTCGACCGCAGTTATTCTCGGCGCACTTGTTTGACAGCCGCTAGAAAGCAGCCCAAGGCCGATGAGTGCACAGAGCAGAAGCAGTGGCTTAGGCAGAATGTTCATCGAGGTGTTATAGCACTGTCGTGATGTGGATGAAACTCGATGACCCTATTAACCAGACCTTGTCTAGGTGTCTTATCAGCCATTTGTTCTATCCCCCAGATGTCTAACCACTTAACGGCAAAAATATTGCTGGGGTCACCGAACGCTTTCAGGAGATAATGTGAGGCCGAAAAAACTATAGGTCATAGTGGGGCCTGTGGAACAAGGCTGCAAGCTGCCGACTCTTTGACGGTGGTGTGATGACTAAGATTGAGCGCAGACGCAAATAATGAGTAAAACCAAAACTGGTGAAATTGGTTGGCGTGAGTATCTGGCACTGCCAGAGCTCGGTGTTGATTCGATAAAGGCAAAGGTTGATACCGGAGCATTAACTTCAGCGATTCACGCAACGGATATCCAGGTCAGTACGGTGGATGGCGATTCTTGGGTTGAGTTCACCGTCTTGCCCAGTCAATTTAGCGATGCACTAACTACACGCTGCCGTGCGCCACTAGTCGGCTATCGAAAGGTGCGGAATTCCGGAGGAGTTCAAGATGAGCGTGCGGTTATTGCCACTACGGTAGCTATTGGTGATCAGTTGCGCACCATTGAATTGACCCTGGCATCGCGTACGAATATGCGTTTTCGAATGTTGCTGGGCCGCAGCGGCATACCGGATGGTTACCACGTGATTCCCGGCAAGTCATATTTGCTAGGTGGTTTCACGGGCGCCCATGAATTTGGCGAGGAAGAAGAATGAAGCGCAGTAGTGCCCAGTTCATCAGTTCAGAAGCCGATCAATTAATCCGGCGTTGTTTACAGCGCCTAACTTTGGAAGCTATGCATTGAACATTGCGATCTTATCTCGTGGACCGAACCTTTATTCCACCAGCCGGCTGCGTCAGGCCTGCGAGGAATCGGGACATACGGTGCGTGTTATTGACCACCTCCGTTGCTTCGTCGACATCACCTCAGATAATCCTTCGGTGCACTATCTGAATGAGGAATTCCGCGCCAAGGATTTTGACGCGGTGATTCCGCGCATCGGTGCGTCGGTAACTTTCTATGGCTGTGCCATGGTGCGCCAGTTTGAAATGATGGGCGTTTACTCGCTGAATGAATCAGTCGCAATTACCCGGGCGCGGGACAAGTTGCGGAGTTTGCAGTTGTTAGCACGTAAGGGCGTCGGCATTCCGGTGACGTCTTTTGCACATACTCCAGACAACGTTCATGGCCTGATTCGCGAAGTTGGCGGGTCGCCGCTGGTGATTAAGCTGCTAGAGGGAACTCAGGGCAAAGGCGTGGTTCTGGCAGAGACCCAAAAGGCGGCGGAAAGTGTGATTCAAGCCTTTATGGAGACCAATACCAATATCTTGGTGCAGGAATATATTCGCGAGGCTGGTGGTTCAGATATCCGTTGTTTTGTAATCGGTAACAAAGTGGTTGCCGCAATTCGCCGCCAAGCGATCGAGGGCGAATTTCGCAGTAATTTGCATCGTGGTGGTTCTGCGCACCAAGTGACGTTGACCCCACAAGAACGCGCAACTGCGGTAAAGGCTGCGCGCTATCTGGGTCTGAACGTATGCGGTGTGGATATTCTGCGATCAGATCGCGGACCCTTAGTAATGGAAGTGAACGCCTCACCGGGGCTACGCGGAGTGGAAGAAGTAACTCAGGTGGATGTAGCGAAACAAATCGTGCAATTTATAGAAAAAAACTCTAAGCCAAACCGCACCAAAACCAAGGGCAAGGGCTAAACTTTTGCAACGGTTGAGTGCGGTCGTAGCATCAATAGTTATTATCGAGAAGCGTTATGTTTGGACTATCTAAATCTGCATTGCCAACTCCCGAGACGGCTCTACCTGGCCGCGATGAGCTTATGCCATTGCCGCCTGGTCACTTTGTGCACGGTCGCACTTTGCAGGCGCCGTTTCCTGCCAGTTGCGAACAACTACTGGTCGGGATGGGTTGTTTTTGGGGCGCTGAACGGATGTTTTGGCAGTTGCCTGGTGTCTACACTACCGCGGTGGGTTATGCCGGTGGCTTTACCGCCAATCCGACCTACGAGGAAGTATGCAGTGGTGGTACTGGCCATACGGAAGTGGTGTTCGTTGTTTACGATACTGAACGGGTCGAATTAACGGAAATCCTAAAGACGTTTTGGCAGGGGCATGACCCGACCCAAGGTATGCGTCAGGGCAACGATCGAGGCACGCAGTACCGGTCGGCAATATATACCTATAGTGAGGAACAATTGACTCAAGCGCGGGCCAGCGCGGCAATTTTTCAAGAAGCGTTGAACGATGCAGGGTATGGACAGATCACTAGCGAACTTAGCATGGCTGGTGAGTTCTATTACGCCGAGCATTATCACCAACAATATCTGGCCAAGGTGCCCAATGGTTACTGCGGCCTAGGTGGCACCGGGGTAGGCTGTGATTTGGGTGCGCTAGGGGTCGAGATCTAGCAGATCTGAGAGCAGTGTTGTCAGCCGATTTGCGTCTTTTCGATACCGCAACGCTGACAGCGCTGAATACTTATAAGGCGACCTTGCTTGACGTCGAACTGTTTTTTGCCATCGTCCACCCACTTGTGAAATCCGCGCGCGCACAGGGTTTTGCCTTGGGCGGTTTGTTTGCGCCGCAGTTTGCGAAATTTTCCCAGATCGGTCGGGCGGTTGGTGTTGGTCATACCCTGACTTTATACAACTCTGTACTTATATAGCGCAATAAATGGCTGGTGCGATTGGCCTTCTCGGTTATCGCGGTTACCATGCCGGCCCGTTAGAACCCGTGCGGCACTGTATGCATGCGGGGCAATCTTATGCACTTAGGTACAAATTGGGCGTAGCCCCGGATCGGCAAGGCTGATGCGTGAATCACGAGAGGAAAGGTATGTCGAAAGTCGGCATAGGCATTGATTTTGGGACCAGCAATTCAGCAGCTGCGGTGTTTGACGGCGAGCAGTTGCAGCTCGTGCGCCTTGAACAAGACGACGACATTATCCCTTCCGCCACCTACATTGATCGATCGCTGACCGCACAGACCGGTCAGCAAGCGGTAAGCCAATATATTGCTGATAATACCGGCCGAACGGTGGAACTGATTCCCGAAGTGGTGGGCGAAACCAGTCAGTTTGTAGAAGGCGGTGGCGGTGACGAAGTTGCAGAAGTCGATACAGCCACACAGAAGATTTACGGTGCTCCGATCACCGACAGCGGTATGCAAGGTCGGCTGTTTCGTGGCACCAAGCGGTTACTCGGCGATGAAACTGTCCGCCGATTAATGGTATTTGATCAACCGTTCAGGTTGGTTGCTTTAATAACACCGCTATTATTGCGGATCCGTCAGTCTATTGAGCAAAGGGTAGGTGCGGTTAACGCGGCTCACTTGGGCTACCCGGTTAACTTTGAGGGTCGCGATCGATTTGCCAATGATCTAGCACTTAATCGCCTGGGCGAAGCGTTCAATTATGCGGGAATAAAGACGCAACACTTTTTTCCGGAGCCTATCGCTGCGGCTGTAAGTTATCTGCATAGCAACCCGAATGCTGAGGGCGAGTTGTTGCTGACTTTGGATTTTGGTGGCGGCACCTTGGATTTCTGCGTGCTGCGGCGGCAGGGTCAGGATTTTGAAGTGGTGGCTACTCATGGCATCGGCTTGGGTGGTGATCACCTCGACCAGCTATTGTTTCGCAAGCTTTTGTTTCCGCATTTAGGCAAGGGGCAAGTTTGGCGCCGGCGCGGCTTCGATCGCGAGATTGAGACTCAGTTTCCGTTTGAGGACTTTGAGGAGCTACTGGTCAATTGGGCGATCACCTATACGTTGAATCAGAACCGCTACACGACACCGGTAATGGAATGCATTGCTGCAGGCGGCCCCGGTCAGAAGCAATTCGAGCGGCTTCGTGATGTCATAAAGCACAATTTGAGTTATTTGTTGTTTTCGCGCATTAAAGATTTTAAGGCGCAGCTGTCCACTGTTGAGCAAGCGGTTCTGGACATTCCAGAGATTGATCTGGCCATTCCAATGCAGCGTGCAGAGTTCGAAAAGCTAATCAGTGAGCCGATTGCTGCGGTGGCGCAAGCTCTGGATACGGTGGTCGCGAAAGCCGGACTGCAACATGACGACATAGGCATTGTCCTGCGCACCGGCGGTTCCAGTCTGATACCAGCAGTCAATGATCTGCTGACTCAGCGCTTCAGTGCTCGCGTGGTAGACCACGATCCGTTTACGAGCGTCGCGGCTGGGCTCGCGATCGCCAATTTCCGCCAGCTGCGCTATGCGCCCTAGCGTTTAGCCCCGTTAGTCCACCTCATTCGGTGGTTGCCAACTCGGGTCGACTGTGGCGAAGAATGACTTGAGGATCCGGTAGGTTAGCCCCCAGACAAAATGGCCGCGTTCCAGTCGATAGCCGTTAAAAACGGTGGGTCGACCTGCCATAGGCATGGTCTCAGTGCTGTGTAATGTATTAGCGGCCAGTACATTCAGCGGCGCCCAAACCACCTCAGCGACCTCATGGTTTGGTGAGAATATTGGGTCGCCGGTAATTTGAAAGACGTGGGGTGCAATCAGCATGTTCAGTACCCGGCCCCGGGGTTGGGCTTGTTCGTGATCCAGAGCGCCCAGATATTTAGAATCGCTCAGATCGAGGCCAATTTCCTCCGCGGTTTCGCGCATCGCGGCGCCGCGCAGACCGTCGTCTTCGCGCTCTCTATGGCCGCCAGGAAAGGCCATATGCCCGGACCAGGGGTCGCCGACTTTTTCGGCGCGCTTGATAAACAAAATATCAGTACTGTCCGGAGCATCGGGTTGCTGCCGCAGGATAATCGCAACCGCCGCCTCACGAGTATTGGCATTGGCTACGCCAAACTGCGCGTTGTAGCCGGCAAGGCTTTCAGTAATTTCGTTTAACACAGGCTGGAATAACGTAAAATTGGCATCATAGGCCACTACTCTAACGGCTGTGAGGCGATCACGCGAGCAATGGAGATTTTGAGTGACAGATAACGACCAGCGGTATGCCGGCCGCGAAGCGGCTTTAGCCAGCGACAGCAATCACTGCTTTGTTTGCGGCCCTGCAAATCCAATCGGTCTGGGGGTTAAATTTACCTTGGATGGCGAGATCTGCCGCGGGCAGTTTACGCCTGAACCCCAGCACATGGGTTATCGTAATGTTACCCATGGCGGCATTGTATTTAGTTTGTTAGACGATGTGATGGCCAACTGGCTGTGGCTGCAAGGGTTGCAGTGTTTCACCGCCCGTGCGGATATCCGCTATCGCAGCGAGCTTATGGTCGGCACCCCGGTGCAGCTAGAGGGGTGGTGCGAAAAGCGTAGGGGCCGTTTGGCGCAAATGCAGGGGCGGGTTATTCGCAGCGCAGATAATTTTGTGGTGGCCGAGGCCAGCGGGGCATTCATGCTTAATTCTGGTTGAGCGGTGGTTTGATATGTGGCTTTACCGTTGAATCGGTATAGTGGCGATAGCAAAAGAGAGGGGTAGTAATGGCTTATATAGTAATCGTTGCAATGTTGGCGTTGTTGCAATTTTTGTATTTCTCATTGCAGGTTGGCCGCGCGCGAGGCCGCTGCGGCGTCCCGGCGCCGGCGACCACTGGCAATGAGGAGTTTGATCGGTACTTTCGGGTACAACAAAATACTTTGGAGCAGTTGGTTATATTTCTGCCGGCATTAGTCGCAGCAGCAATGTTTGGTAATGCATTTTTTGCGGCACCAGTGGGTCTGTTGTTTGTGATTGGTCGTGGATTGTATGCGCGCGCCTATGTTCGCGAGCCGAGTTCTCGCACCCTAGGATTCCTGTTGGGCTTTGTGGCCAATCTAGCGCTCATCGCCGCCGCACTTTGGGGCGCGATTGGGCAAGCGTTCTGAAAGCTAGCGACTCATTCAAGCTGGGTATTTGGTACCCAGCCAGTTGAGTAGCGCCGTATTGGTGTCTTCTGGGCGCTCTTGTTGGATCCAATGACCACAGGGGAATGAGTGTACGGTGAGGTCGCCCACGAATTCCTCAAGGTTTTCGGATTTCGGCACCATGTCATAGTCGCCGTAGATCATCAATGTTGGTTGGTGAATATACTGCTCGAACGCGCCAATGATCTCCCAGTTGCGACTAAAGTTACGGTACCAATTGATGCCGCCTGTAAAGCCTGAGATGGCAAAGGCGTCTAAGAAAACCTGCATTTCTTGAGCAGACATCAGTGGGTCTCCGGGCATGCCTCCGGCCAGTTCCGGAGCGGTAGCCATGTTGATCATATTCATGCCAGGGCCGAGATCTACCGGTGGATGTTGCCACTGATTAGTCCGGTACATGTTGTCAAGAAATTGCTCGGTATGGTTGCTAAAGACCTCGTCAGCTACACCGGGCTGGCGATTGAAGTGCACGATATAAAAATCGCCGCCAAGCATTTTTTCCCAGAAGCCGACCCACTCGCTGCTACCGCGCTGCATAAAGGGCACGCTCAGGTTGGCTACCGCGCTGACTCGCTGGCGGTGCATCATGGCTAGATTCCAAACGATGATTGCGCCCCAATCGTGGCCGACAAATCCTGCCTGCTCGTAGCCGAAATGATCTAATAAGCCGATAAGATCGCCGGTTAGGTGTTCAATATCGTAGTCGGTCACCGCCTCTGGTCGGCTGGAGTTCCCATAACCTCGCTGATTCGGCACGATGACGTGGTAACCGGCGTCAACTAAGGGTTGTATCTGAAAGCGCCAGGAATATGCATGTTCTGGCCATCCATGGCACAGCACCAGTGGTGTGCCCTGTCCGGCACTAAACACTTCCAAGGTAACACCGTTCACCTCGATCATTTCTGGTTGCGGAAAATCCATCACTACTCCCTGACTGTTTGCGCTTGAATTTGTCAGGGGTGAATGTAACTGATTTACTCGGGAATTGGTCATGCCGCCTTGGGGCTATGGCCACGCAACTGGTCAGAAAGGAGAGCAATATGAGCGCTGTAGATCAAGACAAACTTGGCGACTTTCTTAAGCAAACCGGCGGTATGGTGGCTGCTGGGTTTAATTGCGCCATCTCGGTGCTGGGCGATCGACTGGGTTTATTCAAAACGCTATACGATATTGGTCCTTGCGACAGTGCAACCTTGGCCAAGCAATTGAATTTGCATGAGCGCTGGGTGCGCGAATGGTTACAGCACCAGGCCTGCGTTGGTCAGGTGGACTATGATGCAGACGCGAAAGTATTTGCGCTCTCTGCCGAGGCCCATGCGGTACTGGTAGATGCGGATCATCCGGCTTATTTAATGGGCGCCTACGATGCTGCGGTGGCGGTATTTCCTGCAGTTGAAAAACTCCAAGACGCATTCCGCACTGGTTTGGGGATGAGCTACGACGAGCACGGACCTGACTGTGCTTGTGGTATCGAGCGTATGGGAGCTTTCTCGAAGCAGCAGCGCCTAGTGCCGGAAATGTTGCCGATGATTCCGCATATGCAAGACCGCCTAGCCGGGGGAGCGGTAGTGGCTGATGTGGGTTGTGGTGGGGCTTTATCAACGATTGCCATGGCCCAGGCTTTTCCAAACTCGCAGTTTATTGGCTATGACACCTCAGAGGTGGCGTTGCAAAGGGCGCGCGCGAACATCGCGGAGGCGGGAGTTACCAATATACGACTGAGTAATCCGCTACAGGAGCCGTTGCCACAGCAGCCGAGTTTTGATCTGGTGACGACCTTTGACGTTGTCCATGACACGCCTTATCCGGATCGGCTAATTAGCGATATATACGGCGCGCTGAAACCTGAAAGTTATTGGCTCTGCGAAGATATAAGGGGCTTCGAGACGTTTAATGAAAATCTTCAAAATCACCCCATGGCCGGATTGTTATACGGTTTTTCTGTCATGGTGTGCATGAACTCGGGTATGTCCACCGCAGATGGAGCGGGGTTGGGTACTCTCGGATTTACCCGCAAAGTCGCTGAAGAAATGACCAAGGCTGCAGGCTTTGATGATTTCTCGCAGCTTGATATCGACAGTCCGATGAACAATTATTATCTGCTGAAGAAAGCCTAACCCGCGCGAGCCGACTCATAATGCATGCCAGCGACGAAACCATGAACGACACCCACAGTTTGCTGGTCGGCTATTTGTTGTGGATTTTCGGGTTTCTGGGGGCCCATCGATTTTATTTCGGCCGACCGGTCAGCGGCACAGTTTATTTGTTCACATTTGGCTTATTGGGCATTGGGTGGCTTGTGGATCTGTTTTTGATGCCGAGTTTAGAAAGACAGGCAGACTCAAGCTATGCGGTCGGGGCGATAAACTACACCGTAACATGGGTATTGTTGGTGTTTTTAGGGCCGCTGGGGCTGCACCGATTTTATCTGGGTAAACCCTGGACCGGTCTACTTTTCCTTCTGACCTGCGGCATTTTTTTGATCGGGGTGATTTACGACTGGTGGACCGTTAACGAGCAGATTTCGAAAGAGAATATGCTCTATCGAAATCAATAGCACTGCCTTGTGCAGTGCTAGAGGTCGTAGCGTGCACTTTTCTCAAGGTAGCTAAAGCGCTGGATACCAGTTTGCTCGCGCATCTGCTGTGTTGTTGCCGCTGTGTGGGGATCTAATGGAATGCCCGTGGCGTCAGCCACTCGAGTAATGCCGTTAAAAGCCGCGGCAACAACTAAGGCGTCGGTCATCTGCTGGGGGCCAAGGGTCTTTGCTGCCTGTGCTCGAAGCACCTTAAGTTTTTCCCAATCGCCATGAATCGCGGCGTCGCTCAAGCCGCGTAACTCCTCTTCAAAAGCGACCCCGACAGTTGTTTGTGCAGCGGTGACGCTGGCCACCGCATAGGGCTGGTTGTTGTGCTCGCCGCTCGCACCGAGCAGCAGGGTGTGTGAGGTAGTTCAGTAAAAACATTCGTTGATGGAAGAGACTCGTGCGGCAACAAATTCAGCTTGGGCTTGGGAGATCGACAAGTGGATGTCTGACAGCGAATAGTGCGGTCGGAATGCGGTAAAAAATAAATCCACAGCAGACGGCACCAAGCCCATGGAGCGCACGATATTGGGGACCCCCGGCAGGCCGTGGTCAGCAAGATCCTCGGGCGCATCCAGCACCGGTACCCAACCACCAATGTCTACGGCTGCTGCGTTAAATGCGCCCCGCGGCTCACCCGGTGAGGCTTCTGGAACAGCGGCCAACTCGAGGCCCAGCGCCTGATGCAGGGTGTCGATAATGACAGAGGTCGTCACCACACTGACAATTTCAACGTATTGCTGAGCGCTCACATGATGTGCGGTGACGCTGTCAAACCAGGTTTTTGTCAGACGGCCGGGGTCGCTGCGTAGACGGTGAATTAGATCGATGATCTCCTCAGGCAGAGTCTGTGGGCCGTCGTGGTGGCCGCTTATGGAGTAGGGGCTTAGAGCCTCTTTGCGGCGTTGGCAGAGATCGCAGGAGACCGCGGCGCGCGCCGTTTCCACCATGGCGACTCGCTCAGCGCCAGTGAAAAAATCTCCGGCCTGGCCGATAGCCTGCCAGCTTTTAAGATGCGCCTGGCGCAGGTCGGAACTTAGTAATAAATGTTCTGGATACATCATATCGATTCCTCGCTAAGCAAAGTTAGCTGGTTTCAACCAGGGTATCCATAGCCATTTTGGTCGCGGAGCGGCTTGAATTACGCGGTCAAAGCGTAGACTCTCCCAGCTCTCACTGATCTGTGTAAAGAGCAAAGCGGATATGAGCGAATCCAAACATCGTAGTCCCCCGTCAACTGGCTTTGATACGCTTGCGTTGCATGCGGGGCAATCACCCGATCCCACGACCGGCGCCAGAGCGACACCTATCTATCAGTCTGCCGCATTCGTATTTCCAGATTCGGATGTGGCGGCGGGACTATTCAACATAGAGCGTGCCGGGCACGTCTACTCGCGGTTGTCGAACCCAACCAATGCTGTGTTGGAAGAACGCATGGCGGCTTTAGATCACGGCGTGGGCGCGGTGGTCACTGCCAGTGGTCAGGCGGCAATGCATCTAGCCGTTACGACGTTGCTAAGTGCTGGAGACCACATTGTGTCGTCGCGGTCATTGTACGGCGGTACGCATAATTTGTTGGAATATACGCTTTCGCGTTTTGGTATCAGTACGACATTCGTCGACCCTCGCGACCCGGCGGCTTTTGCCGCTGCAATCCAAGACAACACGAAATTGGTGTTTGGTGAGGTGCTGGGGAATCCTGGGTTGGAAGTGCTGGATATTCCCAAGGTCGCAGCGGTGGCTCACGATCATGGTTTACCATTATTGGTGGATGCTACCTTTGCGACGCCCTATCTATGTCGTCCCATCGACCTGGGCGCGGATTTGGTAATGCATTCCGCAACTAAGTTTCTCAGTGGCCATGGGGTAGTGATCGGTGGCGTAGTGGTAGACGGCGGTACCTTCGATTGGTTGGCAAATGATAAATTTCCAACGCTCTCGCAACCATACGCCGGCTTCCACGATCTAGTGTTCGCTGAGGAGTTTGGCCCCCAAGCTTTTATTACCCGGGCGCGCAAAGAGGGCATTCGAGATTTCGGCGCCTGTATGGCGCCCATGACCGCGTTCCAGATTTTGCAAGGACTAGAGACCCTACCGCTACGCATGCAGCGACATGTCAGCAACGCATTAGAGGTGGCGCACTTTTTAGAAGCACATCCATTGGTCGAACAGGTCAGTCACCCGGGTCTAAGCAGTCATCCAGACTATGAATTGGCGCAGCAAATTTTGCCCCTAGGTGCGGGAGCGGTATTTAGTTTTGAACTTCGCGGTGGGCGTGAAGCCGGGCGAGTTTTTATTGAGAACCTGGCCCTGTTCTCACATTTAGCAAATGTCGGTGATGCAAAGTCGCTGGTGATCCACCCCGCCAGCACCACGCATCATCGGGTCGAAGAACAGGCGTTGCGCGCTGCAGGAATCGGTCCTGGGCTGGTGCGCTTGAGCGTTGGCTTGGAAGATCCTAAAGATCTGGTCAGTGATCTAAAAAACGCGTTACGCGCGGTAGAAAAACAGCTGGGCGGTAAATCATGAAGGTACAAATCAACGGCAGCGAGGTGTTCTACGGTACCGGTAGCGGCACCCCTAAGGACACTGCGCAGACTCTGGTCTTTGTCCATGGTGCGGGTTTTGATCATACGATCTGGGTAATGCCTGCTCGCTATTTTGCTCGTCATGGTTGGCGCGTGGTGGCGGTAGATCTCCCAGGACACGGCCGCAGTCAAGGGCTGCCGCTGACCTCGATAGAGCAGATGGCCGATTGGCTGGCGCAGGTGATAGATGCTGTGAGTCCTAATCAGCAGGCCAGTGTGGTGGGGCACAGTATGGGATCCTTGGTGGCAATGAGTTTGGCTGCAATGTACGCCGACAAGGTACAAAAGCTAGCATTGCTTGGAACCTCGGCACCCATGCCTGTGGCCGATGTGTTGCTGGATGCGGCGTTGGATAATGATCAAGCAGCAATCGATATGACCAATACCTGGAGCCACAGTTCCAGAGGCCGGCTGGGCCGCAGCGAGAATCCGGGCTTGTCGAACTTGCATGTGGGTGAGCGCCTATTACAGCAAGCGCGGCCAGGTGTTTTTCATGCGGATCTGGCGGCATGTAATGGGTTTAGCGCCGACGCCCTAGCACGGGTACACCAGCCCACTCTGGTGCTCATTGGTGATGAAGACAAAATGACACCGCCACGCGCAGGCCTTGCGGTTGCGGAAAATTTGGACAACGTCCAGCAGCGGCGTCTTGCGGGCTGTGGTCATTCAATGTTGTCGGAGCAACCGAATCAGGTCTTGGATGAATTAGCGGCGTTTTTGCCCTCTTAACGCCAGCCACCGGCTAGCCCTAAGAAAAAATGCCCGTCAGTGCGTTGGCTAATGCGTCGTGCTGGCCACTGAAGAAATGATCTGCAGCGGGCAGCATATGTGTAGCTATGGTATTCCCTGCAGGAAATGCCCCGGGGTCAACATAGTCATCTGCAGTGCCGTAGATAATGTCCAGTGGTATCGCGCTGGCGCCCATAGGGCACTGCATGACCGCATTTGGTGGTGCCACCAGAATGCGTCGTTGCAGGTTGGGGTGTGGCGCGCTGTGACAAATGACGTAGGCACCGAATGAGTAACCAAGGGTTATGTAGGTCTGATGGCTAGTGTTGTCCGCCAACCAACTAAGTACAGCCGCTAGATCTGCAGTCTCTGCTGGCTCATCAGCGCTAGGTATATGTGTCCCCGCGCTGGCGCCGACCCCGCGAAAATTAAACCGCAACCAGCCGAACCCCAGGCTCTGAGCTGTGTTGGCGGCTGTCTCCAATACCCCATCATGCATAGAGCCGCCGTAGAGCGGGTGCGGGTGGCATAGGATCACAACCGGCAGGCGCGCTTGGCCCTCTTGAAACTCAACCTGTAAGGGGCCTTGATCGGCTTCTACAAAAAACTGTTTAATCGCGCTCATTGACATAATCGTTATGTGGTAGAAACACCCAGAATTCTACGTTTTTGCTAGCATGGGGTCTTGATTTTTTTACCTAGTTTTAAGCAAGACAGCGCTGTGTCTGTCGAGCTATAAAAGGTGGCCACTGACTCGAGTAGGGTGGCCCCATAAATAATGAGGTGATCTGTGATCGATTTGTACACTTGGCCAACTCCAAACGGGCGGAAAATCTCCATCGCGTTGGAAGAATTTGCCGCACCCTACGAGGTGCACCCGGTGAATTTGCAGAACGACGAGCAGTTCGCAGAGCATTTTCTTGCCATTAGCCCGAATAACAAAATCCCCGCGATTGTGGATCGGGACAATGGTCAATCACTGATGGAGAGCGGAGCAATCTTGCTCTACCTTGCTGACAAATTTGGCCGCTTCTGGGGTGCTGATCGTTGGCAAACTATGCAATGGTTAATGCTACAAATGGCCAGTATTGGACCGATGCTTGGGCAGGTGCATTACTTCTGTAAATACAATGCGGGTAAGGCGCCCTATGCGGAAGAGCGTTTTCGCAATGAAGCTCTGCGTCTATACGGGGTACTTGAGGCGCGACTCGCCACAGAGGAATTTCTCAGCGGCTCATACTCTATTGCGGATATGGCCACTTGGCCGTGGATTTCGCGGTATGAGTGGCAACAAATCGATTTAACGAATTTCCCCAATCTGTGCCGTTGGTATCAGCAGATTGCAGAACGCGAGGCGGTTCAGCGCGGCTATCATGTACCGGCTTACGTCAATGATATTCCCATGCCTTAGCTTTCCTGCCGCTGGCTTCAGCTAAGGACGGTGCCGAGGTCGCTCAGCGTTTGTTGCAGCTGATCCGCGCTATAGGACTCAGCCTCGCCGACTCCCCATACTGGCCCTGGCCAGGCGGCATCGCTTTGATAGCGCGCAATGATATGAATGTGCAGCTGCGGTACCTGATTACCAAGAGCGGCAACGTTCATTTTTTCGGCATTACTGTATTCCGCCAGCGACTTACTGACATGCAATATAGATTGAAAAGCCTGTTGCTGCTGTCGCTCACTCAGTTCATATAGCTCGCGTATGCCGGCTACTTCGGGCACCAAAACGATCCACGGAAAACGGGCATCATCCATTAGCAGAATCTGGCAGTTTTCTGCGCGGCAGATTAGATGAGTATCGGCTGCCAGTTGCGGGTGCAGTTGGAAAGACATAACGCTAATCCTTTTTCTGTCGGGCTTGCGTGGCCACTAGTTGAACTCGAGGGCAGCAAATATGCCGACAGCGATGGCGCCACCCACTGCCAGAATTTTTAAAAATACGCGGGCATCGCTGTATTCGCCGTCTGCGGGTTTTTGATCATCCGCGGCGCTGCGACGGCTGCCGATGGCGAATAGTGCCAACAGCAGCAAAATGATGGGCAGTAGATACAGTAGAAGTGCGCGCATTTGATTTCTTTGATTGTTGATTCCGTGCAGAGGCCCCAAGCCGAGGTCTAGAGTACCAGTTTCAGGCCGCCCAGCCGAATGACTTCAGTGTCGCGTCGAAAATTACGCCAGTCCACTGTTGTTCTAGCATTAGAAATCTCGAACGGTTGTTTTTTCGTGGCAGGGCACCCATCATAACGACGCGAAAATCACAACTGGTACACACGCCAAGTTTTTTCATAATACGCAAACTTATAGCTAGCTCGATCCTCTTGAAGAAGGGCCAAAATGGATAATATTTCACCTGAAGAGCGCGATGCGCCGATTTACTCTACCTTCGGAGAGTTATTCAATAAGGGTTTCTCCCTCGATACCACGACTTGGGTGTTCGTCTTGGGCATACACATCGCTGCGGTGGTGCTGGGTATTTGGGCTATATTCGCGGCGCCGGGTGACTGGGGCTTGGTGGCGGGTGTCTGGGCGCTTGCGCATCTCGTCATTGGCTCCCTTTCAACGACCGTTTATTCCCACCGGCTCATAACCCACAACGCAACGAAAAAAGTTTCACTTCCAGTGCATTTATTTTTCTGTGTGTTTGGACAGATATTAAGTGTACAGGGCAGCGTTAGACGTTGGTCGTCAAACCATGTGCTACATCATGGTGTAGACCGCCATGGAAAAAAAGAGATCGATCCGTACAGCGCCACTTGGTTCCCCGATGCTGTGCGCAACTTTTTGTGGTCGCACACCTTGGCCCATCTATTTAACCATCCGGTGTCGGAAGAATATCAGCGTGCCCATGATGCTAAGCGTCATGAGGTAATCATGTGGCAGGACAAGCACTACGGACTTCTGACCACCTTCTGGGTGTTTCTATTCCCTATGGGGCTCGGATATGCCCTGGGCGGCTGGATTGGTTTTTTTGCCCTAATGGCGGGCTCTATGGTCGGCAGTGTACTGGTGCAGCACAACACTTGGACGGTCAACAGCGTGACCCACATGTGGGGCTGGACTAAGGGACTGCGAAGTTCTGCGGTTAACAACTACATTTGGTTGGGACCACTGGGCGAGGGTAACCATCACGGCGATCATCATGATTTTCCGCGCGATTATAGAAATGGTTTTGGCTGGTCTGGCTGGGTACTCGACCCTACCCGTTATGCCATTCTGCTGTTGCGAGCACTACGTCTGGTGGGTCCGTTAAATCGCGCTAGCAAGCGCGAGGAAGCGGAGATTCATGCATCACGGAAGCTCGCGAACCTGCAGGCCCGGTCGAAACTCTGTGCAGAAGCGTCAGAGCTTTATCAGCAATTTGAAGCCCGCGCACTAGAATTACGCAAAGAGTGGCTCGAGGCGGTTTCGCGTTGGGAGTCGCTGCATAAAGAGTCGAAATTAATGCAGCAGGCCACGGCGCGCCGTGATGAGATTGCCTACGAGATACGCGTAGCAAAGGCCCACGTTGAGGCGCGTAAAGAAGAGTTTTTTGCTGCCGTTGAGCGACTGCAGGCACAGATTCCTGCATACGCTAACTGAGCTCTAAGCACCATTTAGCTCGCCGACGAGCTGCCCCATGCCATTGCTAGACTGGATCGCTGTGCATTGGGTCGCCGCCCTTGCGCTGATGCTCTACCTAGCCGTGCTGATGTACAACGCACTGCTTGGCCGTCGCGCCAGTGACTCCATTGCCGGATACTACCTAGGCAGCCGTCGGTTGGGCGGCTTCGCGATCGGGGTATCGTTTTTTGCCACCTTTGCCTCGACCAACAGCTACATCGGTCATGCTGGCAAGGGTTATCAATACGGCCTGCCCTGGTTGGTAATGGCTTTTTCTTTGGTGTTGTTTACCTATATATCGTGGCGCTGGATTGGGCCGCGGACCCGGCGTATGGCGGCTATTTTCGACGCGCTGACCCTGCCGGATTTTCTGGCCGGTCGCTTTCTTGGCGCGGCAGATCGCGAGCGCCATCCACTGCGCATCAGTTCTGGTCTGGTAATTGTCTTTTGCAGCGTTTTGTATCTCATTGCGATCTTTAAAGGCGCGGGTCACTTATTCGCGTTATTTTTTGATATCAGCTACACGACCGCGGTAATGCTGGCGCTGCTGATTGTGGTTGTCTACACAAGCATTGGTGGCTTTGTTTCGGTAGTGCGAACCGATGTGATTCAAGGCGGCTTGATGCTGGTGGGGGCTGCCATGCTGTTTTATTTCGTTACTCAGGCTGCTGGTGGTGTCACCTCTATTGCGACTCTAGCCGAGCAGCCGGATCGCGCTTTCTTATTCGACTGGAATGGCGGCATTCCGTTCGTGGTGCTACTGGGCGTGGCACTCTCTGGTTCCCTAAAGTTAATCGTCGATCCACGGCAGTTATCGCGGTTTTATGCGCTGCAAGATGACCGGGCGGCGAAGCAAGGTCTGTGGGTCGCCGTAATTGGATTGACCATAGTGCAGGCGTGCCTGTATCCCATCGGTATCTACGCCCACTTGCTGCTCGACGGCGTCAGTGACACGGATCTTATTGTCCCAACATTACTGAATGACACGTCGGTATTCCCGCTTTGGGCGGCGGATTTCTTATTCGTAGCCATTGTTGCCGCGGCCATGTCATCAATCGACAGTGTGCTATTGGTGGCTGCGTCAACTGGGTATAAAAATGTATTGGCGCCGTTTAGCAACGCGGCGAAGCCATTGTTGTGGACCAGAGTTGCGGTGGTTGCCCTCGCACTGATCTCGGCGTTAGTCGCATTGGAGCCGCCAGGAGATATTTTACAAATCACAATTTTCTCCGGCAGTCTTTACGCGGCGTGCTTCTTTCCTGCTGTGGTATTGGGTCTGTATTGGAGCAAGGGCCATGCGCTAGCGGTGATGGCATCCATGGTCACAGGAACCATAACCCTTGTGTCTTGGCTCGGGTTAAACCTCAGTGCAACGGTGCACGAAGTATTCCCTGCCTTGGCAGTATCGACTCTGACCTATGTCCTGTTTAGTCGTCGGGGTAGTGCGAGTGTGCAGCTACCTAATCTGTAATGGCTTGGTAGGTGAGTACCTGAAAATCCTGGCGGATATTGATGTGTGAA